>ERZ777305.3364-NODE-3364-length-11166-cov-2.814058_pt1 | contig 11166 bp, 7 predicted proteins | sample MGYA00374965_ERZ777305 | MGnify/ENA primary metagenome ERZ777305 (study PRJEB29328, sample SAMD00013331) | mouse gut metagenome | study: EMG produced TPA metagenomics assembly of the Metagenome analysis of fecal microbiota from mouse which was promoted...
ATTTCATGCCGATTTCAGCCGCCTGTTCCGCATAATTTGCGTAATAATAAACGTCGTAATCCGTATCTTTCAGCGTATCAGTTTCGGCATAAATCATATCGTACCGAAGCTGACTGCCAAAAACCGCCGACATAAGCAGCGCATCGGTCTGATTTGCGGCGGCATTCACGGCAGTTGACGAATACGGCACAAGACCGTGAACGACCATCTGATAAAAAGGCACGTCCTCATTGAAAATATCGAATCTGCTCGAAGTCAGCGGAATATTTACGATATGATCCGCATACGGTATCGCGTAAGCGTTCGCGCAGTCGGCGATAATTCCTCTTTCCAGCTTTTCATCAATATATTTCATGCATTCCTCAGCCGCTTTCATGGCGTCGGAACGCGAAATTTTTTTCTTTCCATAATCCCCGTAGAGAGATTTCGCAAGTTCGCCGACCGCCATTCCGTCCAGCCCTGAGTCTGCAAAATTGTCGGCAGCTTCAGTGAAAACTTCGCTGAAAAGACTCGGCGACAGCAGCGACATATTATCTTTGAAACCGTCGGGGATTCCGTACGCTCTGTCGTAGCTGACTATCCGCGCATACGTACCCGAAATTCTCACGCAGCCGCTGTTCAGCGAATTATAGCCGTTTCCAGAATAAAAATCCCTGTTGTCGGAAACGGGATAAAGTTCGCAGCCGTTTTCGTCAATAAATTCTTTCAGCTTTAAAAATTCACGCCTGCCGCCAAGAATCCCCGACGGTTCAGCCGCCGTATCTATCCTGCGCTCAATGCCGTCGTCAGTCCAGTTATGATATGAAACTATCATATTTTCACCGCCGTTATTGCGCAGTTCCGTGAGAATCCGTACAGCCTCCTCATAAGCGGTAACGGCAGTTTTCATTGTTACGGGAATTCCCAGAACGGGCTTTTTCTTCTGAACTCCGCCATATATATCAATGTACAGCGAAGATTTGCCCTGTTCCGTTTTTGGCGAAACGCCCTTTTCATTTATCAGATAATTTCTGTAGCATTCCGCAACATCGGAATAATCGGCATTTTCAGCCGTTATAGGATAATATTTCAGCTCGATATCGTCGGAATCTATATCGCCGTCTTCAAAAACCGTGAATCTTTCCGTACTGCTGCCCGACATATAAAAAGTATCAGTTCCGCGCAGCCGAAAAGTGAAATTGCAGAGATTATAGCCGCTGTTGGACTGACGCGAAACTTTCACGGAAAGATCGGCGTTTGAATCCCCCTTTGAAGCCACCACAAGCATGGCGTTATCATTCTTGACAATTCCATAAACAGGCAGGCAGATCTGTTCCGCAGCCGCTCCGCGAATCGTCGGGACTGCCGTTATATCGTCTCCGTAAATCTTTCGGGAGTAGGCGTTGTTGTCCATAGTCCTGCCGTTATTAAAGCGAACCAGCGCGCCGCAGCCGTCGGGAATAACGAAATAGCCGTCCTCCTCCGCAGAAGCCGCCCCGAAACTGCCCAAAAGAGTTATTTCCGTGGCAATGTTTGCGGAATTATTCTCCTTGATATCCGAAATTTTCAGCGAAGCTTTAAGGTGGTCTTCTTCCAGCGTATATTCGATGGGATATTCAAAGCCTGCCGAATCGTATTGATAATTTACGCGTATGCCATTATCGATATCGCTGACCGTTACCGAAGCGTCGGCGGCGGAACGGAGAACGCTGTTGTTGGAGCTTTCTTCGGGTATTCCGTATCGCAATGTATTCGACGATCTCAACTCGCTTATGAGAAGCGGAGCTGCCGATTCATCACGGGACGCTCCCGGCGGCGACGACCACCATATATAGCCCGTAGACTTGTTTTTTATGCCGATATTGCCGGATCTGTCGTCCGAAAGCATGATGTAGGAATCGTTTTCAGCACATTCCCGAAACGTCCCGATAACCTGACTCCCATCCTCCGAAAGCCATGCAAAACCTTTATTGTCGGCTGTACGATAGACCTGAAATCCCTCTTCGCAGCTTTCACGTGGAACGCTTCTGACATATTCGGCAATGATCTCACTTCGGTCTCCGTTCATCAGTTCAAGAGTTTCTCCGTCGTCCGAACGATAAAGATATGGGTCGTCAATTGAAGATATAAGCGAACGCATATATTCGGGAGTATTGCTGTTATCATTGATATACAACAAATAGCGCTTATTTTCGCTGACATAAATTTTGCTGCCGCCATACTTGGAATTGTCCGTGAACTCGGCTGCGGGAATTTTCCTGACGGGATCGACGGCAACAAAATCGCCAAGCTTCTTTATATCCGAAATTTTATCGGCAAGCGCCTGCTGCTCTTCGGTATATTCCGATTTTTTTGCAGGCTTTCCGCCGTTTTTCTCCCAGATTGCGTCGTCTATCTTTTTATCTTTATAATATATATCAAACTCGCCGCACGAGCCGGCTTTCTGCAAAAATTCCGTGATATCCTCATATTCCGCTCCAACTTTTTCTTCTGTCTCGCGGAGTTTCGCTTTTACGGCAGATGATTCATCAGCATTTTCATCTTCGGTTTCCGCAGATGCAATAAAAATCCGCTCGCCCCCGGAATCTCTGATATTATAATTTCCCGAAGCCGACAGGAATGCTGCTGCGGCAATGCAGACGGCGATATATTTCAATTTGTTAATCAAAAATATTACCTCCTACGAGCGCAAGCGATAAGTAATTTCCATATATACGGTCGAAATGAAAAGATATATCTGCTGTATCAGCGACATGAAAAGCACAAGAAGAAACAGCATTATAAACATTGCAGCAACTGTAAATACGACGGCTGATATCGTTCTCGCGAACGAATATTGATGAACCGATTTTACTGCCGAAAACAGCAGCAGCAGCGTCCAGCAAACGCCTATTATACGTATAGATTCCATAAATACGTATTCGTCGCGAATGAGAAAATGAGAAAGCAGCGTATTAATGAAACTCTGCGCAACATAGGGAACAAGGGCGTACGCGCTGTAAATGCAGATATTCCGCAATGTTCCCTCGCCGTCAAGAAACGTGCATACAGCACGGTTTCCGATAGTCCATGCCGCGAAAATAACAAAGCTTTTCATGATGAACGGCACAATATTAAATATTTTATCATACGGAATGTAAAACTGAAATCCATACAGCCTTTCTTCGGCAATTTGCGATATAAAGAGCAAAAACACAATGGAAAACGCTATTTTAAGCGAACCGGCTTTCTTCCAGCGCATATCCTCAAATCCCTCGAAAGGATGCGTTACCGCGTGTTTCAGCCATTCAATCGGCTTAAGTTCCGTTATCATGACGTTTCCCCCTTATTCCGCGAATTTCTGCGCATTTTAATTTTCCTGCGGATAATTGACGCCGCTGCCGCAATTATCATAGCCGAAAAAACGATAGTTCCGAAATTCTCCCGTATAAGTTCCATTCGATATCCCTCGAACGCCTTATCATAAACTCCGCCTGCATTGGCAAGCTTTGCGTATTTCATCGCGCCCTTATAATCGCCCTGCCGCAGCAATGCCAGTGCAACTCCGAGATGAGCGCGCCTGTAATTTCCGTCGAGCCGCAGCACTTCTCGCCAAGGTTCAAGAGCCTCGTCGTAATAGCCGCCGTTGTGAAGCGCGGAAGCCTTATGAACGACCGCCCCGAATTCAGTTTCCGCGAATATTGTCACGGTATTTTTCATTGAATCCGCAACAAAAAGCTTATCTCCGTGCGATTCGATAGCCGCCGCATGATCGAATCCGCCTGTCTGCTTCGCGATAGTTCCCGTAATAAAAAGCAGATTGCAGTCCTCGTCATACTGAAATATCCTGCCCGTCGTAAAATCAAGACAATTTATATTGCCATCCTCCGCAATGTCGATATCAACTATTGACGGAGCAAGCAGTTTATTTCGAGTTGTATCGTAAACAGGCGTATAGTCTCCGAAATTCAGCTCCATATTTGCGAAAATATTATTTCCCGCTGCATTTAATTTTTTTACCGTATCCGTCGTCTGTGTTGCAGAAGAAGTGCAGGTGAATATAAAATCGCCGTCAATATCGAAATTCGTAACGCCGGACGGAACATTCCTGACGCGCCTTGCCCGTTTTTCCTCGGACATGAACAGACCGGTCAGATGATCGGAAATTATCTCCGAAGTCGGCTGAACTCTGTTTGCTCCGTAAAATCCCGTAAATTCGCCGTCGGGCTTGAACATAGCAACCCCGGTGGTTATATTGTTTAGAACGGCGTAAACGTTTCCGGCTTTATCAACTATCACGCGAAGCGGCGTAAAAGTACGCTTCTGATTGAAAATCTCCGATTCAGGCTTCGTTATTTCCTTTATCACATTGCCGGCGTTATCGCTTACAAGCACCCGTGAATTCTCACTGTCCGCGATATACATATTATTATCAGCAGCCGAAATAAAGATCCCCGTGGGATTTTTCAGAAAAGTTTCCGAGCCGTCGGGCATTATAAAGCGGTCGTATATCCTTACCGCTTCCGTAAAGTTTTCATCTGCTGCAATTATCCTGTTATTTCCCGAATCTGCAATGTAAAACAAGCCATCCGCCCCATAAAAGATATCGGAAGGAGAATCCATTTCACCCGCTCCGAGATCGCTTCCCGAAACGCTTCTCTCCGCAGTATAACCAGCCTGCGACGGTATGGGGTCGTTCCAGCGGTCGTAATTATAATTTTCATAAGGTTCGGCGGACGCAGTTAAAGAGATCATTCCGCTGATCATGCACGCCAAAGAAATACACGCCGCCGCTATTTTTTTTAATCTCACATACGTCATTCCTTTATTCCCGAATACGCCATAGTTTCGATGACTTTCCGCTGAGCAAGCATGAACACGACTACAGGAGGCACAAGCATAAATACCGCCGCAGCCATTGCCACGCCCGCTTTCGCGATTCCAGACGCCGCAGCCTGAGCGACTACCGTTGGAAGCGTTTTGTACTGCTCCTGAAATATAAGCGAACCTGCCTGAAGATTCCAAGCCGCCTGAAATGCAAATATGACAAGCGTCATAAGCGCAGGCTTCTGATTCGGCATAACTATCTGCCAACATATCCTCATCAAGCCCGCTCCGTCAACTTTTGCGGCTTCTATCATGGAATCCGGTATCTGACTTATAGATTGGCGCATGAGAAATACTCCCATGGGCGACGCTATCGACGGCAGTATAAGCGCAAGCGGCTTATCAATAATACCAAGCCTTGACATAACGATATACTGCATTATATATATTACGTTGCTTTGATATAACAGCGCGGTAACTATTATCCAGTTTACAGCCTTGCTGCCCGGAAATCTGCATTTCGCCAGTACAAAAGCAGCCATTGCAGAAAATATGCATTGAAGCGCCGTTACAGTGAGAGTTACGTACAGGCTGTTAAAAACATATCTCGAAAAAGGTACGCGGCTGCTGTTGAGAGAATCGAACATATCACGGAAATTATCGAGAGTAGGTCTTATGGCGTAAAGTTTCGGAGGGAATACAAAAAGTTCCTCAACAGGTTTTACCGACATGACGATTGTGAGATATATGGGCATTACCATGAATATTCCCGTTATCAGGAGAAAGAAAAATACGGCTATAGTTCCGCCTTTTTTCCTGCCCGCCGATCTGTTGGAAGCTTTCAGCTTCGCCGTATTTATCTTAGCCAACTTTACGCCTCCTTAGAGCAATATAATCCGTCCCAAAATGCAGGACTGACGCGCGCAAGGGATTTCAGAGCTTGTTCCTATAACAAGTTCTGATACAGACCTTATTTATTCAACACTCTGCCTATCAGCTTGCTGCACAAAAACATAACAGCGAAAAGAACCATGCATATCGCCGCAGCATAGCCCATTTCATAGCGCACCCAGCCGTAATCGTAAGCATGAGTCATAATCGTGTGCGCCCGATAATCCGTACTGGGGAATCCAACAAGATTCTGCGCAACCGTTCCAGCCGTAAAAGAACTTACTATCTGCATAACGGCTGCAAACATCATCTGCGGTTTCATAGAGGGTATCACTATGTAAATAAGTTCCTGCCAGCGATTTCGTATGCCCTCGATCGCGCCCGCTTCATATAATGTGCGGTCAATATTCTGAAATCCCGCACGAAGTGCAAGAAAACCTGCCCCGAGAGATATCCAGAGCTGAACCGCTATGGATGCGCCAAGTACGTAATTTCCGTCTGTAAGCCACTGAACAGGAGCGTTTATAATTCCCAGATTTATAAGAAAAGAATTAAGATATCCGTTCATATCGCCGCTGAAAATAAGCTGCCATACGGTATAAATATTCGCCATTGACGGCACGTAAAATATCAGCGTGAAAATCGTCTTCAGTTTTTTCGGCATTTCATTTATCAGCCAGGCCAGCATAAAGCAGACAACATAACTGACAGGTCCTGTAAAAATAGTAAATACGAGCGTTACTCGGATCGAACGCATGAATATCTTATCCGAGAGGAAAAGATTTATATAGTTGGACAATCCCACGAATTTCGGAGTCTGAGCCATGTTGAAATCCGTAAATCCCATGGGCAGCGACATAACGACGGGTATCACGGTAAAGATGATGAAAAATATCATAAACGGCGCAAGCATACCATAACAAGCTTTATTACGCTTTATATCGCGCCATAATTCTTTGATGCTGCTTTTTTTCTCATTTTTGTACGTCTCCGAACGCGCCATGCCGTTACTCCCCTTCAAGATCTTCCCGTTTTCTTGCGATTTCTTCATTTATATCGCGGTTATACCATATAAGAGTATCGCGCGGATTTTCCATATTGTTGACCGTCTCTCTGAACGCGTTCATAATATTTCTCGTTACCGCATACGAGGACGGCAAAACGGGAATTTCCGACAACTCCTCCTGCTGATCGTAAAGCCGCTTCAATTCATTCTCCGACCAAGACAGCCGCGACAGGGCTTCAACGTTCGCGGTGTCGAATCTTCCCATAGTTCCCATCAACCCCTCTGTCTGCGTTCCGTAATGCGCCTGAGAATCGGCTTCGGTAAACCATTTTATGAATTTCCATGCATTTTCCTTATTTGCGGCTTTTTTAAAAATTACTGCTCCCATGCCCGTTGAATTCGCCGCATGAGAGACCGTTCCGTCTTCGCGGACAGTACCGGGAACCTGACAGAATTCCCACGCCCCCTTTATTTCGGGAGAAGCCGCCGTCAGCTGATTGTAAAACGTATACTCCGCTATCACGATAGGATATTCGCCCGTTCTGAAACGGCTGAACGCGTCGTATGTCTGAACGAAACCGTATTTTGTATAAAAATCCGTCCACTCTTCAAAAGACTGCACGGCTTCTGCCGAATCCAGCGCAGATTCCGTAAGATCGCCGTTGTAGTAACTTCCGCCTTTCTGCAAAAGCAGCATCGCGTACGTATGACCCGCTTCCGTTGCGGGAGAAATATCCTGCGGCGGCAATACCAGTCCGACCGACATATAATTCCTCTGCAAAGCAGGCAGCATATCTATAAGTTCCGTCCATGTTTCGGGCGGCGAAGTATAGCCGAGTTCCGCAAGAATATCGGTTCTGTAGAACATCATAGGGAACGTCTGACTTATCGGCAGACCGTAAACTCCGCCGTTATATTCGTACGGAGTCATGGCGTTTCTCTGAAATCTCCGCCTGACTTCGGAAAAATCAGCCTCCTGCGAAATATCCGTCAGCAGACCGCGCGCCGCAAGATTTACAGGAAATTCCTCTCCCAGAAACAGCGCAGCATCGGGTTCTTCGCCGGCAAGGGCAGCTTCCATTATGCCTCCCGAAACGAGATGTACGGAGATCGGTATATCGTATTCCGGCGTGAATTCGTTCTCCACCATTTCGTTTATGACCTGCGCCTGATCTCTTCCCAGCGGCACCCATACTTCAATAGCGTCCTCGCCGTTTACGTCGGAAAGCGTCGTGTAGTCCTCGAAAAATGAACCGAAAAATGATTTTATCCCGAATTCGGCGGATCTGAAAAAATTCTCTCCGCAGTCAGAAAATTCAACTCCTTCGGGAGCGAGTTCGATGTAGTCGATTTCAAGGGGCTGGTCGCGGTAATCGCGCATCCACGCCGACAGCGACGCGATATTGTCTTTCATCGCTTTAAGATAATTCGGTATCTTCAAAGGCTTCGCCGTGCATTTATCAAGAATTACAGCCATATTTTCAAGAGAGGCAGCCTCCGAACCAGACGAACCCGAAAGCGATTCTATTGCGCCCTGAATCTCTTTAAGCTGCCGCGAAATTTCCGACAGCCCGTCCACTAATCCGGGAACTTTTTCATGTACGTAATAATCGGTATATTTATCAGGCGACGGTCCTGTAATCATGAGTATCTGCCTGTAATAGCCGTTCAATTTTGTTACTGCTCTGTCAAGCTTCCGCATGGATTCGCCAATTTCCCCCGGAACGCATTCAAGAGTTATAGTATGATCTCTGCCGCCGTCAAGATATACGAATATAGTTTCTCCACTTTCCGTTTTCGGGGAAACTACGTTCCAATCAGTATCATAGCCGAATTTCACCTGATCAAGTTCGCGGCACGGCACTTCGCCGTCGATATAAACGCGCCTGTTAGAATAAAATCCGCGCATCTGATCCTGCCGCGCCTTTATCCCGATACTGTACAAACCGCCGTTTCCGATATTCTCTTTCGGGATAATCCAAGTGACGGATTGAAGAGCTTTTTTCCAGTTATCCCCGCCGATCGTATTGTATACGACTTTAACAGGGTCGGACGGGGACGTCAGATAGCTTGAGCGGTCGGAATTCGGACACAATGTAAAATCCGATTTATAATCCGCATTTTCGCCCTCCAGACGGATAAGGGATGAAGCATTCCCGCAATCGCCGAAAGACGCGCGATATTCGCTGTAATCCGGCAGTTTTTCCGGATTGAAAAATCGCAGGCTCTCTATCGCAAACTGCGCTCGCTCCGATGAAAATCCGATCTCGTGGCTGCCCTTTTCGAGATAAAAGAAAAGCGGCTCGCCGAAAAGACCGTCCACGTCGCCGACTGTGCAGCTTTGCCACATACCTTTCTGTATCTGGGCAGGGCGAACCTGATTACCGCGCGAATCTTCGTAAATATCCGTTTCATTCACCCAGACGCGGTTAAGGGTTATCCTCGACGCGGTATCATAGGGAATTTCGCCGTCTATAGTCATGGAAAGCTCGATATGGGCGCTGTTGGATTCCAGTGGAAAATAGTTCACCCCAAGGCAGTATATCCCCGGTTCTTCGACGTTTATCTCATACAAAACTTCGCCTTCTCCGCTTTCCCATATAAGTACGTTGTCGCGTATATCGCCGCCCGCACCGTAACTGCCCGTAGAGAACACGCCTTTTTCCGTACTGATCATGTCTTTCGTTCCAAATCCTATCTCGGCTTCAGGGCGAAATTCGTCTTTGTATTTATCATAATATTCGCTGAACGTCGGGATATCGCTATCTATCGGGTCAAAGCGGTAATACTCATCATCAGAGTCCGCATTGTAAAGTTCAGCGTTCCCGACAGTTTCCTCCGCAATTGAATCGAGCGGAGAAGATATTGCCGTCATAAGGATAAGATTCGCCATGACTCCCGAACATATTCCGCGCATTATTTTTTTCATGTTCAAGCAACTTCCGCCTTTCCGCTGTTCACCAGTGATTTCTTAACAATTATACCAAATTTATCGCTTATTGTCAAGAATAAAACGTCAGTATTTCTAATAAAGTTCCTGTTCAAGCTGCCTGAATGTATCGGTCTCAAAAAAATCGGTTATGGAAATATTCAAGCCGTCGCATAGCTTTTTAATAGTCACAATGCCGATATTTTTCGCTCTGCGGTTAACTATATCATTAACCGTCGACTGCGTTACTCCCGATATCGTTGACAGCTTATTAACTGTTATCCCGTTCATCCTGCAAAGTTCCAGTATTCTTTCCGAAACCGCCTCTGAAATACTCATAAAAATGCCCTCTTTCGTTTATTAAAATTTTCATCTGCATTCTGTATAAACTTCATAAATAATAATATCATTTTTTATAGAGATAAATTGTCGGTAAACCGTTGACTTTTTGTTTCATATGTGATATAATTTATAACGGTTTAACGTTAATATGTTTTGAAAAATCTATTTACTTTTTTCAGAATGTATGATATAATTATAAGAACCTGTCTTCACAAGATATAGCGCACGTCTTTTCGGCAAATTTTGCCGATTGCTGCGTTGAAAAAGCTCACCATACGACAGTATGCTTTCGCTTTTTCTCCTTGCACTCGACAAAATTATGCTCGAAAATCCGCACACAAACCTTGTGAAGACAGGTTCTAAAATGCTAAATTGCATTACGGAAAAGAGGTATTTTATGTATGGAAAAAATTCTTGAAGTCAAAGAACTTTCCAAGCAGTACAAAAAAGTTCTTGCGGCGGACAAAGTTTCTTTCGAAATAGGAAAGGGCGAAATTTTCGCGCTGATCGGACCTAACGGCGCAGGAAAAACCACGACTATACGCATGATATCGACGCTTATCACCCCTACGGACGGCGACGCCACAGTCAACGGCTACAGCGTCATTAAAGAGCCCGATAAGGTTCGCGGCTGTATTACGTATCTTCCCGACGAAGCGGGCGCGTATAAAAATATGACCGGCAAAAAATATCTGCGCTTTATGGCGGGTTTGTTTTCAACTGATATTGACGCTGTCAACGGATATGTAGAGCGCGCGGAAAAAATATGCGGTCTGGGCGACCGTCTTAACGATAAGATCGGCAGCTACAGCCGCGGTATGATTCGTAAACTGCTCCTGTCGCGCGCCGTTATGAATAAGCCTGCGCTTGCGATCCTCGACGAGCCTACCAGCGGTCTTGACGTTCTCAACGCTATTGAGATCCGCAAAATGATAAAAACGCTCGCCGCCGAAGAGGGAATGTCGTTCCTGCTTTCCTCCCACAATATGCTTGAAATCGAATTCGTTTCCGACCGCGTGGGAATAATCGCGAAAGGTCATCTTCTCGTCAGCGGCACTACGGACGAATTGAAAAAGCGTTATAACGCCGCAAATCTGGAAGAAGTTTTTGAAAGGGTGGTGAACGATAATGAAATTCTTTAATCTGCTGAAAAAGGAACTTTCCGAACTTCTCACCATACAGACCGTCGCAAGCATTATTGTTGTAATGGTTC
>ERZ777305.3367-NODE-3367-length-11163-cov-4.993518_pt1 | contig 11163 bp, 8 predicted proteins | sample MGYA00374965_ERZ777305 | MGnify/ENA primary metagenome ERZ777305 (study PRJEB29328, sample SAMD00013331) | mouse gut metagenome | study: EMG produced TPA metagenomics assembly of the Metagenome analysis of fecal microbiota from mouse which was promoted...
GATTTGTGTAGCCGTAACGGAGCGGCGCTCCGCCCTCGATATCCCCTCGGCCGCTGCCCGGGGCAGCGCTCTCGGGGTGGGTGTGGGATGTAGGGGGGGAGGAATAGGGATTCGAAACAATTCTAGTTTTATTTTTTCGTAATGATATTTTTAATTATATAATGCGTAAAGTTTAGTTGTATGCCAATTTGCAAGCAGTCTTAATGGTTTAATTTTTTCTCTTTTTTTATTGACAATTATTTTGATAATCTTAAAATACAAGTAATTGAGAAGTTCAGAGTTAAAGCGGGATCACTTATTAAAAGGCATATCACGCAAGTACACTTCCCAATTAGAGATGGACTCTGCCATCTCGTTTTTTTATTTTTAAGTAATCAAAGTTTTTTGAAGAATCAAAAAAAGTGCTTGAATATTTTTAATTTACTATTATTCGTAAGTACAATATATTTATACAAATATAATTATTTATTTAGTAAATATATACTTATTTTTTTATGTGAGGTTATTTTTATTGACAGCGCTTACAAAAAAAGGTATATTTTAAGTAGTGGATAACTATCTTTAGTTATGTCTTAGAATAATAAGGAGCATGCATATGGCCGAAAACGAACAAAAGGAAGTAGAACTTGTCCAATCACTTCAACAATTAAGAGAACAATTGACCGAAGGTACACCTTCTCATGATGTTGAAGCTCGAATTTATAGCGATAAGTTTGATGAAAAAGATCCTACTCAGGATTGTGCTAATATCATTTATCATTTTGAATATGATGAAGCAAAGATTGAGAAGATTGTCGCTTCCAAATATGAAGAAATACATCAAAAGTATTTATCTCAAATTCAAACAAATGAAAAATCAATTGAATTACTTGCAAAGAATATTTCTGAACTTAAGTTAGATCATAATTCATTGAAAAAAGAGAATGATAGTTTAGAACATTTAACAGTAGCATATTTAACTATAATTGCTGTTGCTGATCAAAGATGTATGCTTTCAAAGGAATCTGCATTTACTTCTGCTAAAAATGTTTTGCTCTCAATGGATGAAGATGTTGAAAAAGCTGAAGTCTTTGCTTTAGAAGCAATAAAGGAAATGCCTCAACCTGAATCATCTTTCTTTGTTACTTATTTAAGAAATAAGAAAATACTTTTATCAACACCTAAGATTCTTGATGAAATCGATAAGATGGAAAAAATACTTGAAGCAACTCTTGCCGATCGCACAGCGGTTGTTGAAGAATATCTTAATGGTTGCGCAAAGTTTGTTAGTGAAGAAGAACTAAAAGTTCAATCTGAATCATATAGAGCTAAGAATCAGTTATTTGCGGCTAAGTTAAAATTAGACTTTGCTAAAGTTAAGAATGAAATAATCAATAAGGCTAATGTAGCACGCATTGTTGTTTTCCTTGGTGCAGAAAAGAAGAAAGTATCTAAGCAATCAAAGAAATTATATTCGTATAAAGTTAGACATCAAGAGATTAAGGATGCATTAGAACCACAATTAACATTAGATAGAATTGATTTTGAGTCTAGTATCGGCAATTTAAAGTCTAAGTTAAAGGAAGTTAAAGATAAATGTAATGCTGAGCTTGAAGCTTTAGCTCCAATTAAAGATAATTGGATTAAATTAAATGCTGATGTTGTAAATGCACCCGATGTTGTTAAAGCTTATGAAGCTGCTTTAGCAAAACACAGTGAAACATTAAATAAATCTATCAGTGAAATTGAAACAAAGTTTGAAACAAAGTTAGAAGAATTAAAGAAACAAGTTGTTGATGAAATAGAATATACCGAAGATATTGCTTCACAAGTTCAGTTTAACAAGGATTTTGAACAAGTATATGTCGATATTAAAAATGGTTTATATACAGAAATTTCTCAGGCTAAGACCAAATCTAAAGAATTAGGTATTTTAGCTAAAAGAATACTTGAGGACAGAAATCTTGAAAACAAAAAAAGAGCTGATACTGTTGTTAAAACTAATGAAAAAGTATTTAATTCAATCATTGCTTTAAGCAAAGAAAGAAAAGTTCTTTTAGAAAAAGCATATAAATCTTACACATCTTTGGTTTTAAGTGAAATTAAGGATCAGATCAAGAAGAATAGTGCTATAGGACTTGTCTATTCTTCTAAATTAGACTTAGGTTTAATTGAGTTATTAGCTAAAGAAAACTTAAGACATTCTGAATTGGCATTAAAAATAAATGAGTCTACTGAAAGTATTGCTACAAATAGTATTAAGAGAAAGTATGATACTAAACTTAATAATATTTATAATAAGATGAAGGTTCAAAAGGCTGCTGTTGCACTTGGTCGTGCTGCTGCAAGCAATAAAATGATTGATAAAGAGTATGCTAAATTAGCCAAATTGCAGAATAGAACCAAGAATATTCAAAAGAGTTATGATGATGCTTTAGCTGGTAATAAGAATACATTTGTTAACTCTACTGAAGAGATTAATATCACTAAGAGTAACTTAATTAAAAAGTATAATCTTGGCAAGATATATGATGAAAATGTCATATCAAGTGGTGTGAAGTACGCTTCTTTATACGAAAAGACATTAAGTGTTGTTGAAAAAGCTGAAGTTAAGTTTAATCAACGCTATGAGGCTGAAGAAGTTGTGTATTTAGCAAAGAAAAACACTTTAATTCATACAGAAGAGGCTTGGAGACTTAAGTGTGAAAATGAGGAAAGATTGCTTAAGGAAAAGAGCCAAGCAGTTGTTAACTCACAATACCTTGCTGATGCCCGTGCAATTAGAGTTCGTCGTTTCCCTGCAAAGTATACTCTTAAAAGAATTGCTATTAGAATATTCTGTATAGTCGCTGTATCTGCATTATTAGGATTGATTCAACTTATCATACCTAATGTAATCATTGGATTTGCAGTAGGCGTGGCACTTGCAATTATAGTTGAACTATTTATTTACTTCTTTAAAGCACATAGAACTTATATTATGCCTGTACACAATAAACTAGCATTATATAACTCTAGAGGTGAATTACTATTTATATTGAATCCAAATGATATAGTCAATGAAATAATGCTCACTAAGCGTAAAGGTTTATTCAAACTAAATAAAAAGCTCATCGGATTCGAAGTTATCGTTGAATCTGGTGCTGATGTATTCCGCTTCGGAATTCAAGATAAAGGTTATCGTGAACTCTTGATAAAAGTCTATAGTAGATATTTAAGAGAGAAGAAGCAAGCCAAGTTAGAATATTATGAAGAAGTTCGTAAAGAAAATAAAGAATTGGTAAAAGCTTCAAAGAGTTCTAAACCAAGTAAAATAAATTAATAGTAAGGCATAGTCGTATCGGCTATGCCTTACTTTCATTAAGAAAAGATAAAAACTCAAATATATCTTTACAGGTTCTGAAATCTGTAAATTATTGTTTATTGTATGTTTTGTTATAAACTATTAAACTTTACAAGTTAGGAGGAATATTATGATTAAATTAATGAGATATCTCCGCCCAGTTATTGTCGAAATAGTTATCACTATTGTTTTAATTATCGCACAGGCAATGTTACAGCTTCGTATACCAAACGAAATGTCTGATGTATCTAAATATATAGCTGCAGGTGATACTGAGGCAATATGGTTAATGGGTGGAAGAATGCTAATCCTTTGTTTAGGAACTTTAGCAATATCACTTATTATTGCCGTAGCAACTAGTAAAATAGGTTCTGCTTTTGGCAAAAATCTAAGAAATGAAATCTTTAAAAAGATTATGTCATATTCTACTGCTGAGTATGACCAGTTTGGTGTTTCTAGTATGATTACTAGAACAACAAATGATGTTCAGCAAGTTGGACAAATTTACACAATGGGACTTAGAATATTAGTTCAAGCTCCAGCAACTATTATTATATCTTTAGTTTATGCTTCACGAATTGATATGAAGCTTATGCTTGTTCTTTTAGTAGCAATTCCTATTATTGTCGTTTTCCTTGTGGTTATTGCAGTAATAGTGTTCCCTTTAATGAAAGTCTATCAATCGAAAATAGATCGCTCAACGCTTGTTTTGCGAGAAAACTTAACGGGTGTAAGAGTTATTCGAGCATTTGTTAGAGAAAAGGAAGAGAGTGTTAGATATGATAAAGCTAACAGAGATTTAACTCACATAACGATTAAAATAAACAGAATTACAGCTGTTATATTCCCAGGAATATCATTGATTATGCAATTTGCTTATTTAGCAATATTCTTCACCGGATTTTATAACTTTAATAATACATACTATCTAGAAGCCTTCCAGAATGTTTCATCAATAATGACCATTGCTCAATATACATTGCAAATATTAATGTCAATTTTAATGGTTGCAATGATATTTATCTTTATTGCACGAAGCAAAGTTTCAGCTACACGTATTAATCAAGTATTAGATAAATCAAGTAGTATTGAAAGTCCTGCAAATCCAATTTCTCTTAGTTCAACCGATAGAGTTGGCGAAATTGAGTTTAAAAATGTTTCTTTCACCTTTCCAGGTGCACAAGAAGAATCTTTGCACGATATTTCTTTTAAAGCTAAAAAAGGTGAAACGACTGCTATTATCGGGTCAACTGGTAGTGGAAAATCAACGATAATAAATTTAATCCCAAGATTTTATGATGCTACAAGTGGAGAGGTATTAGTTGATGGAATTAATGTAAAGGATCTTGATTTAAAAGAATTGAGAGATCATATTGGATTTGTCCCACAAAAGGCATTGCTTTTTACAGGTACTATTAGAGATAACTTAAAATTTGGTGGTACAAATGTTAAAGACGAAGATGTGGAAAAAGCAATAGAAATAGCTCAAGCAAAACATTTTATTTCTAATAAAGAAAAAGGACTCGATTCAAGAGTTTCTCAAGGTGGAAAAAATTTCTCTGGTGGGCAAAAGCAAAGACTTTGTATCGCTCGTGCACTTGCAAAGAACGCCGAGATCTATGTCTTTGACGACAGCTTTTCAGCCTTAGACTTTAAAACAGATGTTAAGGTTAGACATGCATTAAAAGGACACACTAAAGATTCGACAGTTTTAATAGTTGGTCAAAGAGTTTCTTCAATTATGGATGCTGATAATATCATTGTTTTAGACGATGGTAAAATTGTCGACCAGGGAACTCATAGTCAGTTATTAGATCGCTGTAGTGTCTATCAAGAAATAGTCAGATCACAGCTTGACCAGGATGAAGTTGATAATACACTTCGTATGGGAAAAGATATTAGAACGGGTAAGAGTGAATAATATGAACAAAGTAGAAAAAATACCTATGAAGTCAAAAGAAAAGAATAAAGGTTCGTTAAAAAGACTTTTTAAGATGATGAAACCGATGCTTCCTCTTCTTATAATTGTCGTGGTTTCAGTTGTCATCGCTGCTGTTTTTCAAATAATTGGACCTGTGTTTTTTAAGGATTTAACCAGTGAAGCGACAATGCAAGAAATCCTTGTTGTCGATCCTTTGACAGGATTGATTGATGTCGATGTTTCTCTTTTATTAATAAAGGTTGGAATTATCGCCGCAATTTATGTTGTCATGTGTACATTCCAGTTTATTGCTGATTTTACTGTAAGTAAGGTTACTGGAAGGATAATGTATCGATTAAGAAATGATGTAAAGTTAAAATTAGATAAATTACCTTTAGAGTTTTTTGATAAAACAACTAATGGTGATATTATTTCAAGAGTATCTAACGATATAGATCTCATAACTACTTCTATACAACAAATCGTAACACAGCTCATCAAAGCAATTTGCTTATTGATTGGTACAAGTATTGCTATGCTTGTTGTCAACTGGCAGTGTGGACTTGTGGCTATCGCAACTTTTCCAATTTGTATGGCATTAGCACTATTCATAACTAAGTTTTCACAACCTCTGTTTATTAAGCAACAGAAAATGCTTGGAAGTGTAAATAGTAAAGTTGAGGAAGCTTATTCAGGATTCAAGGTAATAAAGCTTTTTAATAAAGAAGAAGATTTTGAAAATGACTTTAATCTTGAATCGACAAATTTAGCTAATGCGGGATTTAAAGCATTTACATTAACAAATATGATTTTCCCAGTCATGCAATTTATTCATAATCTTGCCTACGTCTTTATTTGTGTTTTGGCAGGTGTTTTAAAAGATGCAAGTATGATTGTTGCCTTCTTCATGTTCTTAAATATATTCCAACAACCAATACAACAAATAGGTGAGTTATCTTCATATTTGCAGCAAACCAATGCTGCTACGGCTAGAGTTTATGCAATATTAGACGCTAAAGATCAGCCAAGTGATAAAGAGAATGCAATTATCGCTGATGAAAATATCAAAGGTCATGTTGAGTTCAAAGATGTCTTCTTTTCCTATTCTAAGGATACTCCACTCATTGAAAATCTTGACTTAGTCGTTGAACCTGGCGATTCAATCGCTATTGTCGGTCCAACAGGTGCGGGAAAAACAACTCTTGTTAACTTGATAATGAGGTTTTATGAGGTTGATAAAGGCGAAATACTTATTGATGGAGTTGATATAAGAGATTACACACGTTCTTCAATAAGAAACCAAATAGGAATGGTTTTGCAAGATACTTGGTTATTTAATGGAACTATTGCCGAAAATATTGCTTACGGAAATATTGATGCTACACGAGAAGAAATAATTGAAGCTGCTAAAGAAGCACATGCACATCATTTCATTATGACTTTACCTGATGGTTATGATACAATATTAAATGAAGAAGGAAGCAATGTATCGCAAGGTCAAAAGCAATTATTGACCATTGCTCGAGCGATACTAAGTCGTCCTAGAATATTGATCCTTGATGAAGCTACTTCTTCAGTCGATACCAGAACAGAAAAGTTATTACAAGATGCTATGACTAATATGATGAAAAACCGTACAACATTTGTAATAGCTCACCGTTTATCGACAATTAAAAACGCTAAATTGATATTAGTAATGAATAAGGGTCATATAATTGAAAAAGGAAGCCATCAAGAACTTCTTGAAAAGGGTGGCTTCTATGCAGATTTATATAACGCACAATTCCTTGGTAATAATGAAAATGTCGATGAGAGTCAAAGCAATAGTTAGGAGGTAACAATGAAAACTAGAGTAGGCATAGTCCTAGATTCAACAACACAAATACCTGAAGAGATTAAAGAGAAGATACCATTTAAAGTTGTCTCTTTACATGTTACTGTTGATGGTAACAATCGTTGTGAGACAGATATTAAAGATGAAGAAATCGTTTCAAGGCTTGAAAACTGCAAGGATTTGAAATCTTCTTCACCTTCAATAGGTGAATTTGAAAAAGCTTATAATGAGTTTTTTGAGGAAGGAATAGAGGATATATTGGTATTAACTCTTTCTAAGGAGAACTCCGCAACTTATGAAGTTGCAAAAATGGCAGTAGATATTCTTGCAGAAGAAAAGAAAGAACATGTTGTAGTTCTAAATACACTATTAAATAATTACGGATTGACAAATGTTCTATATGCTCTTGAACCTTTGTTTAAAAAGGATATCAGTTTCAAAGAGTTTACTGGTAAGGCTGAAAAGTATTTAAAGAATTCTCACTTAAGCTTTACGATATTTGATTTAAAACACTTATTCCGCGGTGGTAGATTATCAAAACTATCTTGTGCACTCGGATTGCTATTTAAAATTAAGCCTATAATCGAGATGATAGATGGAAAACTAGTTTTAACAAAGAAAGAGAGAACTACCATTAATATAATTAAATATTATATGAACCAGATTGCTGATTATGCTTCAAGATTTAAGAAAGTCTTATGCCGTTTCATTTTCTTAGGCAATAATAAAGAACATGTCGATAAGATGATAGAAATGGTCAATAAGAACTATACAAATGTTGAATATACAGTCGCAACTAGCGTTGGTCCTGTGTTCCTTGTTCATCTAGGAAATAGTGGATTCGGAATATCACTCACTGGAGTTGACGAAGAATAAAGAAGAAATAAAAACTCAGGATGTTAAATCCTGAGTTTTTATTATTTCTTCATATCTGGTGTTTCACCAGCTGCATATTTTTCGTTAATTTGTTTTTCAATTTTTGCGAGGACGTCGGGATTATCATTTAAGAACTGCACACCGTTTTGTTTTCCTTGAGCGATTCTTTCATCTTCATAGGAGAACCAGGCACCGGATTTTTTGATGATGTTGAATCCAACCGCAACATCAAATACTTCATATGTGTGATCAATTCCTTTTCCGTAAATCATTGCCGCTCTAACGCTTTTAAATGGTGGGGCAACTTTGTTTTTAACAATCTTAATTAATGCGATATTACCGAAATTATTGTTTTCACTATCTTTTAATGCTTCGCCACGGCGAATATCGATTCTAATAGATGCGTAAAACTTTAATGCTCGACCACCAGATGTTGTTTCATTAGAACCAGGAATAAAAGAACTGAGTGAAAGTTTTTCTCTTATTTGGTTGATAAAGATAATCGAGCAGAGTGATTTGTTAAGCTTTGAAGCCACTTTACGAAGTGAACGTGACATAAGTCGAGCTTGAAGACCTATGTTGTTATTTTCTTCAAAAGTTCCTTCCACTTCTGCTTTAGGAACAAGAGCGGCAACTGAGTCAACAATAATCAAGTCTATTGCTCGAGAATCGGCAAGCATATTGACGATTTCAAGAGCCTGTTCACCACTATCTGGTTGCGATAAAATCAATTCATCGATATTAACTCCTAAAACTTTTGCATATTCAGGATCTATTGCGTGTTCTGCATCGATGAATGCTGCTCGACCACCAGCCTTTTGACATTCAGCAATTGCATGAAGAGCAAGTGTAGTTTTACCAGTTGACTCTGGACCAAATATTTCGATGATTCTTCCTTTAGGATAACCACCACATCCTAATGCGTGGTCCAATTGAAATGAACCAGTTTTAATAACACCAACATCAACAGTAACTCTATCACCTAAACGCATAATAGAGCCTTTACCGAAACTGACTTCAATTTTTTTCAAACAATCCTCAAGTCTTTCGTTAGCATCCATTTGATCAATACTTAGTTTTTCTTTTTTAGTTGCCATAATACTCCCTCTAATTAATATAGTCTATAAAGTAGGTGATTTACCTATTTTATATTGATTAATCTTTATTTTCTTCTTTTTCTTGTACTTCTTCTTCAGGGAAGAGCTCCATCAATTTATCCATTATCGTCTTAATACCGAAATTGACACATTGTTCACGAATCATGGCACGATCACCGTCAAGATTTAAGCGATAATTGTAAAGCTTTTCAATGTTGTCTTTTTTAATTATTATAGAAATATAAACTAAACCGACAACTTTTCCTTCGCTAGCACTTGGGCCGGCATTTCCAGTAAAACTAATTGCTACTTGTGATGGTAAGTTTTGCACACATGCTTTAACCATCTCAACGGCTGTTTCTTTAGATATTGCACCATGTTCCTTTAATGTTTCTTCTGAAACACCAAACTTTATTTTTGATGTGTTTGAATATGTAACTGCGCCACCGGAAAAAACATTTGAAGCTCCTGGAACAGATGTAATGGAAGCGGCGAACAAACCACCTGTTAAACTTTCGACAGAAGATAATTGTAGTCCTTCTTTTTCAAGTTTTTTAAATAACTGCTGAATCATAATCATTTACCTCCTTTCAGCATCTTTTTACCACGATAAATATAAATAACACCAGAAATCAAACTCATGATGCAAGTAATAGTTAATAGTGCAAGGCTTATACCTGAAATAACATCTTCACTAACATTAGCGAGTGTTAATAAAGAATAGGGGAATCCACCTAGCATTAATATTGGTAAAACTATCATTTGCATAACTGTTTTAATTTTACCATAAATATTTGCTGCTATGACTTCACCATTAACACTAGCGACAAGCCTTAATCCATCTACTGCAATGTCGCGTCCAATCATCAGGACTGTATCAAGAATAAAAAACATATAAATAATGTCATGTGTAATTAATTTGTTTGAACCAGTATTTGCACAGGCACAGAGAATTATTAAAACTGAATTGACAAGAAATTTATCAGCAAGAGGATCTAAAAATTTACCAAAATTAGTAACTAGATTATGCTTTCTTGCAAGATGACCATCGATAGCATCTGAAACTGCTGCTAAGATAAACAACATAGTTGTAATTATTTGAACTATATTGAATCCACCATCAAATAAAGGATTTGTCATTGATTCAGGCCACACACTAAAAGGGATTACCATAAGTATAACTATTACAATTGCCATAATGAATCTTGTTAGTGTAATTTTGTTTGGTGTATTCATAGTACCTTCCTTTTCGTGAGTTTCCAGCCCTATAAGCCATGTTTTGTCGAGGATGACAATTTATCTAAGCTTGCGCTTGATGTTTGTGATTCGTTTCTCACATTCATCTTCCCTTACCAAAATTTAGGTTTCTCGCTTGAGGGGCTTTCCGCGTTTCACTTAAACGTTTCCGCTTAATTCGTCACTGTGGAGCTTTATGGATACAGTCATACCGAAGTGAAGACCTTCTCCGCCGTCAAGGACTCCTCCTTGCCCAAAGTTATTTTTTCCTTTGGCACAAACACTACTTTCATCACAGAAAGTGCGAGCATGGACTTTCCTCTAGCATGAGCTAGCTGTCATCCAGGCTGGAATTAATCTCATTTAATTGCGCTGGGGTTAATACCTGCTTTAAAAAGAGCATTCTCTAAACTTGAAATTCTTTTAAGAAGCTCCAAGTTTGATAGTGAAGCATTTTCATTGTCAGAAATATTTTTAAGTTTTTCTTCTAAAACAACTTTTTGTGCTTCAACCATAGATAAGCGAGTCTTTAATAGCTTATTTGATTTAGTTAGATTATCAATAGTTTGATCCGTTTCAACTACATATTTTTCAATAGCTTCATAATCTTTTATCACTATATCTAAAAATGTATCAACCTGTAAACCATTATATCCTGGCTTGGTTCCTTCAAATACTTTGTGAAATATTTTGTTTGAATCAAGTTTTAAATCAAGTGGCATATAAACCTCCTGTGCTTATTATATCATAGTTACAATATTATATATAATATATTTTTATTATAAATATTATATTTGTACTGAATAGTTAATTATTTGTAGCTCACCCCCACTCCCTCCCACGCCCCCGAGTCTGCGACCCCAGGCGAAGGACGAGG
>ERZ777305.3368-NODE-3368-length-11162-cov-11.385703_pt1 | contig 11162 bp, 9 predicted proteins | sample MGYA00374965_ERZ777305 | MGnify/ENA primary metagenome ERZ777305 (study PRJEB29328, sample SAMD00013331) | mouse gut metagenome | study: EMG produced TPA metagenomics assembly of the Metagenome analysis of fecal microbiota from mouse which was promoted...
AATAAATCTTTGCAAACTATTCAAATTCAGCGATAAAGACAATTCGTAATGTCTTGCGAGGTGATAGGTGATTTTTTTATTGATTCCTGCCGTTGCCATCCATTTAGCCAATACCTTATTGATATTGGGTTCTGCCGGGAGTCCGGCAAAGACATGCAGCCCGTCTTCCGCACCGTTCCTTTCAGGCAGCCAACGGACGGCATGGCGGGAAAGAGGCAAGTAAATCGGTGTGGTAGTTTTTTGCATCACGGTTGACATCCGGTATTGTTCCCCGTCCTGAACAATATCTTTCCATCGTAAGGCATAGACATCGCTCAACCTCAAACCGCAGTAACAGGCGAAAAGGTAGGCACGTTTCACGTCTTCGCGGGGGCATTCCGTGTCGATCAGAATTTTAATCTCATCAATGGTCAGGTATTCACGTTTGGATTCCGGCACCTTGATACGCTCCGTGGGGGCCAGTGTCATGATAGGATTTTCCGGGATAACCTCGGCACGGACGGCGGCGTTGAGTGCCGTGGAAAAATAGCCCACGTAGTCCGCTGCGCTTTTTGGGGAAAGCGGCTTGTCCCACCGGGTCTTGTAGGTGTGCTGAATCCAGTCGATGAAACCCAGACACCAGTCCTTGTCAATCTCTCTCATCCTCACCTTTTTCTTGTAAAGGGGAAGCAACCGGCAGACTGTCCGTAACAGTTTCAGTCCTCTCGCGCCTTTTCGTTCCTGTTCGGCAAGATAGGTTTCCATCCAGTCGTCCAGCAGCATTTTGGAACGGACGGATGTCTTTTTCAGTCCGGCCTTCGAGTGGGTCAGTTCGATGATGCGTTTTGATTTGATGGCTTCTACCGCCGCTTTTGTGGCCCGGTTCTGCTCCTTGACCATAGGATTGATTTCGGGCAACAGGTATAGTTTCAAGAACTCGTAACTGCGTTTTCCGTCAACATAGATGTCGAGATAATAGGATTCCGAACCGTCGGCGAGCTTCTTCGTGCGCACCTTTACCGGTTCCTTGAGTCTGGTTGATTTTCTTGTTGTTGCCATATATAATAATGTATTTAGAATGCGTCGTCAACCAAGGCGATTGCATCGTCCTTTTTTTTGTCTACTATTTTTGCATAAACCTGTGTGGCACGCACGGAACGGTGACCGAGGATTTTGGAAACGGTATAGATGTCCGCTCCGAGCGTCAGCAGCAGCACCGCGCATGAATGCCTTGCAGTATGGAATGTCACGTTCTTCTTTACGCCTGCCTTATCAGCCCAGTTCTTGAGACTGACACAAAGGTTGCTTGTATTGGGCAGCCCTCCAAAGACAAGATCATCCGGCGTACAGCCATTATGTTCCGGCAACCATTTTACCGTTTGGGACGAAAGGGGGATATAAACGGGATTCGTGGTCTTTGTCATTACTACAGACACGAGCCATTGCCCGCCTGATATGGAAATGTCACGCCAGCGCAATTTTCGTATGTCACTGATACGAAGTCCACAAAAACAGGAAAACAGGTATGCCTGCCGTACCTGCTCGTTAAAGAATGGCGTGGCTATCATTTTCTTTATCTCCTCGATGGTCAGAAAATCCCGTTTGCTTTCGGGAACTTTGATTTTCTCGGTCATCTCCAGTTTGTACCAAGGATTTGATTCAATCAGTCTTTCACGCACAGCCTCGTTCAAAGCGGTACGCAAAGTGGTATAATAAGAATGAGCCGTCTTGGGAGTAACCTGTTTTCCCCATGCGGTCTTGCAGGAAGAGCGAAGCCAGTCGATATAATCAAGGTAGAATTGTCTGTCCACATCACGGAGCCTGACATCTGCACGGAATTTCAGCAGGTTCTTGCGGGCGTTGTCAATTCCGTTCAGGTCGCGTGCTCCCCGGTATTCGTGGTTCTTGCGGACAATGGCCATCCAGTCGGACAGCAGCATATCGGAAGATTTGCTTTCCGGTACTGTTTCCACCTTCGCATTGAGCAGGGCTTCTGTCCGTTCTCGCTGAATATCTTCCGCCTTGCGGAGTGTCTGCGCGTTTTGCCGTCTTGCTTTGGCAGATGTTTCCGGCATGAGGTAGAGTTGCAGAAACTCGTACTCATGCCCGCCGTCTACGCTACGGTCAAGAAACAGGGATAAACGTCCGTCCGCCAGTTTGCGGTGACGTAACTTGAACGGAGATTTCTCTATTAATGATTTCTTTTTTCTTCCCATTGTCTATCAATGATTTATATCCATATACAAAGATAACAAATAATCCGGATACAAGTATCGTTTTAGGTAACAAAAATGTCGAATAATAGAGATTTTTAAGGAATACAACAGAAATCATCATTACTTAATAATACATTGATAATCAGTATTTATATAGATTTTATTTGTTTTTATTTTCCCTTCGTTTCAATACATTGGCTAATGTACTACTATTTTTCTTTTCATTTGCCAGCGGTTGAACGGCTTTATGTGGAAGAGTTTCTTTTTCCGTTAAAGTCTGAGAAGAATCTTTGGATAAGATACTATTCGCAGAAGCCTCTTTCTCAATTTCCATAATAGTATCATCATTAAGCAAAACAGCTTCATTCACAACTATTTTCTGATAACGAATCCCCGCTATTCTTTGGGCATAAAACAAAAATGACTGCAATGTTTTGGCTTTATCTTCTATGATTGGCTGTTCTTGGTTTTCTATAATCAGCATATTGATATAGTTATATTTAATCTTATGCTGCATATCATACAAAAAGTACTTAATTAGTGCAATCAGAATATCTTTATCACCTTCATCAATGGCATTATTCTTAGCGTACAGCTTCTTTAAAAAAGATATTAACCTAATATCCAAGTCCTTGATAAAGGAATTATCGCATATATATTGGCAAATTTCCTCCAATGAATGACTGTCTATATACTTCTTATCTAAACTATTAAAGATTGCAAGAGTGATTTTAATTTGCTTTCTAAACTGCACATCCAATTGTTCAATATTATCATATAAGATAATATTTTCATTGCCAAGCATGGATATGACACCGCTTATCACGTTTTTGAGATACTGGGCATTCTGAATATCATTATTCTTTTTGCGCATCATTTCCAAGTGCCTTGACATACTTGAAAAGATTTCAGCTTCTTTTGTTATACACTGATTGCAAAAAGTTAAAAGTGGTTCTATATCGCTATCCGCATATAGAACCACAATCATATCTTTGAATAATTGAATGTATTCTCTTTCTTCTTGTGATAGTATCATATCAACGGCATTTAAACTGCCGTAAAGATACAAATTTCATTGTAAGCCTACAAAATTGGCTTTCATGGATATTGGCTCATATTGATATAAAACGTTCAAAAAGACAGTTTATTAGCCAAAAGTGAATATTAGTTTTAACGCACTTCTTGTCAATTTACATAAAACACTCATAATCAATAATATAAATCTATTTCTAATATTCACTTCTAAGATTAGTGAATATTGTACAAGCAAAAAAGAGATTGACTAATCAATCTCTTTTCTTTATTATATATACCATCAGACAATGTTATTTACTTTTCTTACCCAATGTCCACCGTAAATTCATGTAAAATGCATCCCCTTTAAGATTGGATTTATCGTTCAGCTCATCGAATTGAGTATATTGTGCAATATTCATGAATCCTTTATCATATCCCATACTTATTCCAAACTTCTTGAATTTTATTCCGAGATTGAATCCTAAACCCAAATCCACAACTTTTCTTTCTAAACCATCTACATCGTTGCTACCTCCCACACCAAAAGCAAGATAAGGACCTAAATCGAAGAAAAAAGAACATCTCTTGAAATTGTACCTTACACCTGCATGAATTGGTATTGAAAGCTGATTGACAGTGAAAGAATTATTATCATTCATCATCTCCATGAAATCAGTACTTTGCTTACCACCTTTTTGAACGAAATGTAAACCAAGTAATCCATAAGTGTCTACTTTATCATTGGCGAATGATTTTATCGGCTTCAGCGCATCAACACCCATATTAAATCCAAACATAGCATTATCAAAAGGAGCATTAGAAACACGAGTTCCTAAACCAACTGACACATCATACTTCACTCCTGACAGGAATGATTGTGCATTCACATTCATTGTGATAAAAAGAACCACAACACTCAAGATAAAAAATCTGTTTTTAATCATAACTATTATATTAAATTATTAATAAAATAAAGGAGTGTCATCTTAAAAATCAAATCCAATATTAAGATAACCTCCGACGTAATTAGTTCGATTGGAATAATTGATAAATAATTCAATAGGCCCTATAAGACTGTTATAGCCATATCCTAAAGAGCTCCCCCATAGTTTTCGCTCATTGAATAACTTAGAAAAGCTATGACTATTAAAGCCATAAGCACCTGCAAGCACAAGATAATGCTTATCAAATAGACCTTGATTTATTCTCATTTTCATTATAGCGAGATTAGGCTCACATACTTCCGAATAACTTATACCATCAAAAGATAGTTGATTCCCTGTATATCTATTTACAACATGCCCTTCAATCATATTTTTGTAAATAAATGGCACTTCCATTTTTGAAACAAATCGACTATATATCATTGGGATAATAACCGTTCGTTTCGACAAGGAAAGTGCTTTTTGAAAATTTAAGTTTATAGTATAGAAAGAGGGATATGAGGTTAGACTTTCATATTTATTATATCCCAACTCCATCTTACTTCCTTTATCGGGGTAATGAAGACTGTTAAACGTCTCATAATTGAGACTTGCACGATAGTTTAAAAATGAACTACGTTTTGATGAAAATAGCTGTTCTTTGGAGAATGTACTTAAATGCTTGGAATTTTCTATTCCCAATCCAATAGATGCTTGCAGATTACTTGTTATCAACTTGCTATATCCTATATTGGTGGAGTTGACAATATAAGTAGGATTGACTTGTTTGCTTCCATTATGATAAATGTATATATCATTGTATGATAACATATTATTTATGAAGAGATGCTGTTTCTTTGTTAATGATATGGAGTACTGTACATCAAAATAGGACTGTTTCCCTCCACGTAAAGCGATATTAAAACTATTTCCTTTACTATTCTCCAAAGTAGCTTTAACCAGTATGGCAGCAATATATTCAGAATCAAATCTAATACCGATTTTTAGATTCTTTCCACTTGAAGGATAATGCACTAAGTGTTTTTTGCTAAAAGTTTGATAGGGGGATTTTGTGGCTTGAGGTATCTCATTACCACCTGATTTCTCTTTAATAATTCCCAATAAGTTAATTTGTTTCTTAGCAGCTTCTTCCCCTCTGTTGATTAGTGTATTCAAAGCATCTTTTCCAAAACTAGCAGCAGTATAACCATCCACATTTACTTTAATATAAACGTCTACCATTTTGAGTTTGGCTTCTAGTTCAGATTGGCAAATCATTAACATTAGTTGATTTAACATTTCTGGAACGCCATTTAAGTGTTCTGCATCAGCTAATTTTGATTGAGCATCAATAGCAATAATATAATCCGCTCCCATTTCCTTTGCTGTCTCCACGGCTAAATTATCTTTAAATCCCCCATCAATTAGTACTTTCCCATTTTTTCGTATCGGTGTAAATACCAATGGAATTCCCATACTTGCTCTCATTGCTTCTGCAAGGTTGCCAGTACGAATAACTTCTTTCTTATTAGTTACTACGTCAGTTGCTATGCAAGCAAATGGGATTGGAAGGCTATCAAAGTTTATTGAATCCTCAATATTTATAGTTAATTCGTTAATAAGTTTCAATATGTTCCGTCCCTCTATGAATCCTCCTCTTGGCTTTTTACTCATTGGGAATGATACTACAAACTTATTATGGTCATTTTTGTAAGGAAACGGAACTTTTTCTCTTGCGGTCTTATCGCTTATCAGTGCTAACCAATCGTTATTTCTAACAATACTATCTAACTGTTGTGGAGTATACCCCACAGAATATAATCCCCCAACAATTGCGCCAATGCTTGTGCCCACTATGTAATCAACAGGTATTCCCATATCTTCAATAACCTTCAATGCACCAATATGAGCTACCCCCTTAGCACCTCCACCACTCAATACAACTGCGATTTTTTTCTGTGACTGTGCGTTAAGAACACCTATGGACAAGATAATAAGCAGTACAACCAAATAATTCTTATTTGCCATCTCATCAAGATATTAGTCTGTATGGCTTAGCCTCATGGATGTATTTTAATAATAGCTTTGTATCGTTCAAATCCCCTTCAAAATTGGATATTCTAACCCGCATTGTTAGAACCATTATACAAAAGCTTAGCACAAAACAGCCAACGCTGACTAGCCCCAAAGATGAAATATTCATAAGTTTGATACACGGTGCACTGTAAGCTCAATAGTGCGGATAAAAAGAGTAATATGGAGCATAAAAAGAAAGTGTGAGCCTGCTAGTCCTTTTCATACTAAGAGGCTCTCGACTGCCCATGTGATAGAAAAGAAGAAACAGCTCACACCCTAGTCTATATATATGGGTATATACAACAAACTAAAGGTGGAGACGTTCTATCCTTATTCCATCACACTATATGAATTGTCGAGATTCCTTAGTATGGAATAGGAGCTAAACGCTTCCTAATTATGTCTGCTACTATTTGTAGCGTTGCAAAATTAAGAATAATTTAGCACAGAACATCTCTTTGAGCTGTTTTTTTTGCAAAGTTAATCTTTTTGAAGTTAGAAACTTAACATTTCATAAGTTTCCAGAAGTTCTTGACTTCTTAGTCCCAAATATCTGCGTGTAGTCATTGTATCGCTATGATTAAACAATTCGCTCAATTTAATTAATGCAAATTCAGAATTCTCGCCAGCAGCCTCAACAACCTTACGACCAAATGTCTTTCTCATGCTGTGAGTGCTAAAATGGTCTATCTTTAATCCGTATCGAGATTTCACAACTTTGAATAAGATATTTATTCTTTGGATACTATATACTACCTTCTTTCTACTAATAAAACACTTTTCACCCTTATCGGTTATAGCTAATGCCATATAGCAATCTTCAATATGCTTTTGAAAATTGGAATTGACTTTTATTTCCCGTCTCTTACCTGTCTTCTTTTCAATGATAACAAACTTTTCATCATCTAATAACATAGACCATGTAAGAGCGAGAATGTCTGATATACGTAACCCAAAGAAGCTACCACAGCCTATTAACAATGACAAACGATATTCCTTATCCCTATATAGTTTGTGAACTAGCGATAACATTGAATCCCATTCCATATAGTCAGAAGTAACATAACTATTTTTTAAGCTCATAATTTCATTATATTATTGATAACCATTATATTAGTCAGTCGCCATAATAAAAACCATTGCCACGTCCATAGCCCATTGCGTAAGAAAGAGCTTCCGTATTAATACCTTGACTCCAAATCTCATGATTCTTGGTTTCTTTTATATCGTTGTGCGCTTTCCAACTCGCTGTAATCATCGCATCAAGTTTGGCAGCCTTTTCTTCACGTACCCTAACTGCATCCTGTTCCCAACGCCAAGCAGCTTTCAAGCACTCAGCCCATGAACGACCTCTACGCTGGAAGTTATTTTTATAAAGCCTATGCGCATCTTTCATTACTTGTTGTTTATTATATCGTTTCATATTATCGTAGTGTTATTGGTTTATCATCACGCTACAAATGTAGTGCATTCGATAGACATCACAAAAGAAAAACGTATATTTTTAGCATTACATTAACTAATTTTGTGTATTGCAATCAATATACATTTAAGAAGTAAACGTATATTTGCATATATAATCAAAATGAATACTCATGGGACTACGAATTAAAGAAGTTATAAAAGAAAAAGGTATGACCGTTCAAACCTTAGCAGAGAAAATGGGAATAAACCGCGTTGGATTAAGCAACCACATTAACGGAAATCCTTCCGTTGCAATTCTAGAAAAGATTGCAGCAGCATTAGAAGTACCAATTCAAGAGCTTTTCGAAAAGAAGCATGAAGAGAATATCAATGGATACATCGAAATCGGGAATGAAATCTTTAAAATTACTTCATTGCAAGACGTTAAGAACATCATCAACCGCTTTGATGGGAGTATTCTATGAATAACCTCATCTTAAACGTTATCTTGAATCTATTCTATATTTCCATCTCCAACATTTATATCGTTTAATTGTTCCTTCCCATACAGAATTGGTACAATCTATCAAAATCCCCTCAATTTCCCCTACAAATCCCTTCAAAAATCCCCTTCTCAAAGATAACTACCTGAAAAGCAAGAGCATACAACTAAGACTAAAAAAAATGCCATTCCTAGCTCACCATATCAACCTATCTTTGCATTGTCAAAAGGTACCAAAGACAATATGTTTAATAACTAAAAACGAATGATTATGATGAGTTTAAAAAATACCTCCAACGAAGAGACTTTTGAATACACCACAATGAATGATGTTATAGCCGAAGGTATGAAGCAGCCAAAGCGAGAGTCACTATACAAAAACCTTTGGTACGAGAATGAACTATGTGTTCTATTTGGTGCAAGTAATTGTGGAAAGAGCATTTATGCAATGCAGATAGCCAAACATGTAGCTCAGAAACAACCGATTCTATATTTTGATTATGAATTGAACATTCAACAAATCTGTGATAGATATACAAACGAAGATGGCACAATCCCCTGCAAATTCCCTCAGAATATCTATCGTCCTAATCTTGATTTTGATATGGCTAAAAATTTCAAAGAACGCAGAGCCTACCTAAGAATGAGAATCGAAGAAGCTGTAACAAAAAAAGGAATTAAACTATTCATTATAGACAATATCACTTGTTTGCACCCCAATCTATCCAAAGCAAATGAAGCAGCTACCTTTATTCTCGAACTACGCACATTCATGAATAGCTTAGGAGCAAGTTTCTTACTACTAGGACATTCACCCAAGAAAAAAGACAATTCTCCTATTACTTTAGACAATTTAGCAGGGTCTAAGAATGTGGGAAACTTCATTGACAGTTGTTTTTGCATAGGGCAAGCAAAAACAGATGGTAACGAAAAACGATACATAAAACAGCTAAAGAACAGAAGTAGCCAAATCATATTAAACGAAGAACACGTATTGGTTTGCTCTATTGAAAAAGGAGAAGATAACTTTCTATACTTCAAGGAAGAAGGATATGCAAGAGAAAAAGATTTGATTAAAGGAACAGGTAATATTACCCCCGAAAAAGAAAAGGTATATCAACTCTACAAAGAGCATAAGAGTTATAGAAAGGTTGCCAAAATGACGGGCATCAGCGATAAGACCATAAAAAAATGGGTAGATGAATATGAAGAATATTATACAGAGCCAAAAGCCATCAACGAGCAAGCAAATGGAAGTAATGAGATAGAAAGTGTGGAAATGCGGAATGCGGAGTAGTAAAATGCAAAATATTGCTAATAAATAATCTGACATTCACTTACTTTTTCTCTTTATCCTAATAATAATCAATTTTGTAATGAAAATACAATATGGATGCACAGCATTTAAACATAGATACAATCAAAGAAAATCGTAACTTCAAAGGAATAACCCAAGAAGACACCAAAGAATTAATTGATACACTATATGCTTTTTCAATTCTAAGCTACGAAGCATATACCAAAAAAGATACACAATATGGAGAATTTTGATTTAAAAGGTTTTGCCAAAGGCAAAAAGCAACAAAAAGAGCAAATAGGCGGTAATGCCATCATTTATACTCGTGTTAGTTCAAGCGAGCAAGTTGACGGGCAAAGCCTTGAAGTGCAAATTGACAAATGCAGAGAGTATGCCAAAGTACGCTCATACACTGTCGTTGGTGAATTTGGCGGCACGTATGAAAGTGCCAAAAGTGACAAAGAGCGCAAGGAGTTTAACCGTATGCTTGCCTTCATCAAACAGAGCAATAAGAAAGGTAGCAGCCAACCAGTCAAAACAGTAATAGTATTTAGTACCTCCCGTTTCAGCAGAACGGGAAGTACGACTATCATTGAAGAGGTTGAGGCGAGAGGAGCATACGTAGTATCTGCAACTTCCAACTATGACCCACGCACCCCAGTAGGAAAGTATATGCAACTCATGGAACTAGCAAATGCAAGGTTTCAGAATGACGAAAAACGGGCAACTACCATTGAAAACAGTGTAAAAGCGTTATTAAAAGGAAGATGGATTGGAAAAGCCCCTAGAGGATATGACCAAAAAACGACCAAGAAGGAACAAATTATCACTATCAATGAAGAAGGTAAGTTAATTCGGAAAGCGTTCCTTTGGAAGGCAAATAACAAGTTATCCAATAAAGAAATCAGGCACAGACTGGCAGCAGAAGGACTGCACATCTGCAAACAAAAACTCTCTGAACTATTCAAGAATCCCTTTTATTGCGGCTATATGGCACATAAATTCCTGCAAGGAGATATTGTACAAGGGAATCACCCTCCATTGATACCAAAAGAAATCTTCTTGAAAGTAAATGGAGAGTTGTCCAAAAATCATAGTGGGTACGAACAAAAGATAGATAAGGAGTATGCACCATTATTAGGTAGTATCAAGTGCCCATGTTGCGGAAAAAATCTATCTGCCAGTATATCAACCAAAATGCGAAAGAGATTCGGACGTACTGACATAGGCTATTACGTTTGCAGCCGAAAGGGATGCAAGTATAACAGCTCAACTAAGAAAGTGCATGAAGCCTTTGAAGAAGAAGTAAACAAGTATGCCCTATCAGACAAAGTAAGTGAACTCTTAAAAATGCAACTTACTATCACATTTGAATATATGAATCAAGAAAACAGAGAACGAGCCAAATCTATCAAAGCGAACATCAAAGCTAAAGAAAAAGAGTTGGAACAAGTAGAAACAAATTATGCACTCTGTACCGATGCGAAGAAACAAAGCATTTGCGAGAAGGTTATGACGAAATTAGAGAAAGAAGTCAGAGATTTAAAGACCGAATTTTCAAAAGTGAATACAGAAATATTGAACCTCGATAAATTCATTGATTTTGCTTTTAAAATGCGTTCTAACTTGTTTGGGCTGTGGGAGTTGCAAGGATTAGAAGGAAGAAGAAGACTACAAAAACTCGTGTTTCCTGGGCTCAGTTGTAATTCTTGGGGGATTAATATTTGTAACTTCCATTTATGCATATA
>ERZ777305.3369-NODE-3369-length-11161-cov-3.992977_pt1 | contig 11161 bp, 10 predicted proteins | sample MGYA00374965_ERZ777305 | MGnify/ENA primary metagenome ERZ777305 (study PRJEB29328, sample SAMD00013331) | mouse gut metagenome | study: EMG produced TPA metagenomics assembly of the Metagenome analysis of fecal microbiota from mouse which was promoted...
GGCAGAAAGGAGAACTCCCGACTGCCGTTTTTTCTTACAAATTAGTGATGATTATAATTTAGTACTTGCAAAAAATTGTCGAATAGGTTATAATATAATAAAAAGTACATAAAATCGGGAGAATACATATGAATTCTGACAATAAACGGCGTTTGATAATTTTAGGCTCTATACTCTCGTTGGCGACGGCAGTGCTGTTTTTCTTATCAACGGGTTGGAATTACGACAATTCCAGTCAGACAGAGAGCGGATATTCGCAGTCAAATATTGTGAATTCGTCACAAAGCGGGAGCGCGCCTATAAAAGAAAGTACAGTACAGAGTGAAAGTACAAAGCAAAACGAAAGCATACCGCCTGAAAGCAGCTCGGAGAGCGTGCCTGCGGAAAGTGCTCCCGAAGCGGTACAGCTGCGTTTCAGAAATCAAAAGCTGCTGAAACAGCACTACGAAAAGCACGGTATTGAAATGGGCTTTTCTTCGGCGGAGGAGTACGAAAGAGCCGCGGCTGCGGTGGTCTCGCACCCCGGCGTGCTCCACAAGACCGAGGCGGAGGACGGCGACGACGTATACTATATCGAGAGCACTAACGAGTTTGTAGTAGTCTCAACAGACGGATATCTGCGCACATATTTCAATCCGGACAGGGGTATCGATTATTTTAATAAACAATAAAACAAACAATAATTTCGGAAAGGACGTAGCAAAATGGGAATAGCGGGAGGAAATGACGGAAAACGTCCGCAGAGCGGAGGGCGTAGACCCGCGCCGATGGGTGGCGGACAAAGCAGAGCGGGGCGCAGCGGAGGAGCGCGTCCCTCGGGGTCAAGACCCGCGGGCGCAAGACCGACAGTCACGCCGAGACCTGCAGGCAGCAGACCCGGCGCGCCGAGAGTGAGCAGATATGCTTCGCCGTCGCCGAAACGGCCTAGCAGCTATCGCAGGAACGGCTGCGCGAATATCGCGATAGGCGGTATTGTAGTCGGGATAGTTCTGTTTATCGTGCTGCTGAACGTGCTCAGAAGTTCCTGCAACGGCTGCGTTAAGGGTACCGACAGCGATGTGAGCGGCTTTGGCAGCAGTACGCAGACAAGCACCTCAAGCGGCAGTGCGGCATCACCAACGCCGTCAAATACGTCAACAACAGGCAATTCCGATAACAGTACTACTTCAAGCTATGTTCCCCCGAAGCCGTCCGAGCCTGTTATTCCCGTGCTGACGCTTGCCAAGAACAAGCCCGCAAACGCCTTTGCTCCCGATTGCGTCGTTGATGAATTGCAATGGTTCAACGATGCCAAAACGGCGGGGGAGAATCTTAAATTCGTGTATGACAAGCTCGGAATACAGCCGTATGTTGTATTCAAGAAGTACGACTCAAGCCTGAAAACCAATGACGACAAGGTAAAATACTGCGTCGACTGGTACAAGGAGCATATTAACAATGAGGACACGTTTTTGCTGATGTATTTCGCCGAAAAGGCAAGCAGCGCGGACGTGGGATATACCGTCTATTATTCGGGAGCGAATGCCGAAAAGCTTGCGGTCGAGTTCAAGTGGATACTTGAGGACGGCATGAACGAGTACTGGTTCACCGAAATGTCGACGGACGACGTGATTAAGTACGCGTTCGAGTACACCTGCGACAGGATAACGGTAAAAACCGAGACCCCGTCCGCAAGCACGTCATCCTCCGATGAAACATCCGATACGTCCGAACCCGTGGAGAAACCATTAATAACGGAGGAAAGCAATGATACGACAGATTAGACCCGAAAACGCGCGCCTGCTCCCGGGACTGTTTAAGGAGCGTGCCGATATAAACAGAGCTTATCTTATGGAGCTTAAGACCGAGTCGCTGCTGCAAAATTTTTATCTTGAGGCGGCGATCCGCGTAGACCGTAATCTCGAGGATATGCACCTTGGCTGGGAGTCGCCCGCGTGTCAGCTGCGCGGTCACTTCCTCGGGCACTGGATGTCTGCAGCGGCAATGCTTTACGCGCAGAACAACGACCGCGAGCTGAAAGCAAAGCTCGATATCGTTATAGACGAGCTGGAGCGCTGTCAGAAGCTGAACGGCGGCGAGTGGGCCGGCTCTATACCCGAAAAGTATTTCGCCAAGCTATCTGGCGACGAATACATATGGTCGCCGCAGTATACCATGCACAAGACCCTGCTCGGATTGTATCACAGCGCGCTTTACGCCAAAAGCTCCAAGGCGGCGGAGATATTGGGCCGCGCCGCGGATTGGTACGTCCGCTGGACGGAAGAAATGCAGACTAAGAACCCCCACGCCGTTTACAGCGGCGAGGAGGGCGGTATGCTGGAGGTCTGGGCGGGAATGTACCGTTTGACGGGTGACGATAAGTATCGCGGGCTTGCCGAAAGGTATTCGCACCCGTCGCTGTTCCAAAAGCTGGAAAACGGCGAAGACGCGCTGTCCGACTGCCACGCCAACGCGAGCATACCGTGGGCGCACGGCGCGGCGGCTATGTACGAGGTCACGGGCGATGAAAGGTGGCTAGGTCTCGTAAAGGCTTTCTGGAAGTGCGCGGTCACCGACAGGGAGGCGTTCTGCACGGGCGGCCAGAACTCGGGCGAGTATTGGATAGCTCCCAAGCGTCTCGGCGCGTTTATCGGCGAGCGCACGCAGGAATTCTGCACGGTATACAATATGGTAAGGCTTGCGGATTATCTGTTAAGGTTCACGGGTGATAAGAGCTACGCCGACTATATCGAAAAGAACATTTACAACGGCTTTCTCGCGCAGCAGAACAAATTCACGGGAATGCCGGCGTATTTCCTGCCGCTTAAGGCGGGGAGCGTGAAGAAGTGGGGGAGCAAGACACACGATTTCTGGTGCTGTCACGGTACCACTGTACAGGCGCATACGTTGTATCCCATGCTCTGCTGGTATGAGGGTGAGGGGCGCGTATTTGTCGAGCAGTATATAAATTCATGCTACGAGCGTTCCGAAAATGTTACGATAACGCAGAATATAGATATGAAGTATTACAACGACGGCGCGCTTTTTGACGAAACCGATAACAGCCGTATGTCGAGGTGGTATCTGAAAATCAACATCAGTGCGAAATCTCCCGAGGAATTCACTCTGTCGCTGCGCGTTCCCGATTGGGTGAAGGGAGAGCCTTCGGTGCAGCTGAACGGCGAGGCTGTCAAGGTCACGGTTGACGGCGGTTATATTAACATATCGCGGCACTGGACGGACGACATGGTGAGCGTGTACTTCCCCGCGGCGCTGACGACTTCTTTTCTCCCCGATATGCCAAATCTAACGGCGTTTCTTGAGGGTCCCGTAGTTCTTGCGGGCTTGTGCCCAAGCGACCGCGGGATACAGGGCGATCCCGAGAGCTCTCTCGTAAACGTTACCGAGCACACTTACAGCACGTTCCCGTGGCAGCAGAGCACATATCGGACGATAAACCAACCTGAAAATTTTGATCTGATACCGCTTTACGATATTACCGACGAGCAGTATACGGTCTACTTTACGGTAAACGAAAAATAAAACAACGGCGGTATTTCACGATACCGCCGTTTTTATCAGTAATTTTCGGGACATATCTGAAAATAGCTTTGGGGCTTGGAGCAAACCGGACAAGTCGACGGAGCGTTCGTGCCGACGACGATATGTCCGCAGTTGCGGCATTCCCACACCTTGACCTCGCTCTTTTTAAAGACCTCCTGCATCTCGACGTTTTTCAGCAGAGCGCGGTAGACCTCTTCATGATGTTTTTCGATATCCGCAATCATGCGGAATTTTCCCGCAAGCTCGGTAAAGCCCTCCTCTTCGGCGGTTTTCGCGAAGCTTGCGTACATATTCGTCCACTCGAAGTTTTCACCCTCCGCGCCCGCTTTGAGGTTCTGCGACGTCGCGCCGATACCGCCAAGCTCCTTGAACCATATCTCGGCGTGCTCCTTTTCATTGTCGGCGGTTTTCTGAAAAATAGCAGCTATCTGTTCAAAGCCCTCCTGCTTTGCCTTAGCAGCAAAGAACGTGTACTTGTTGCGGGCCTGCGACTCTCCCGCGAAAGCTGCCTCAAGATTGCGCTCGGTCTGCGTTCCCGCATACTTGTTCTGGTTGCCCGACTGCACCTCCACAATATCCGCGCCAGAAACTCCGCATTCGGGACATACCGCCTCGGCGTGGTTGGGCGCTTCAAAGACCGCTCCGCATACATTGCATTTATATTGTGCCATAAAATCCTCCTTTGTAATTTTATAATGTATATTTTGAGTTAAAAAAACCAAGTTATTCATATATAGAAAAAATTGAAACAAAATCTTACTTTTTGAGCAACAATTACCTTTAATATTTCGACGCGCCGAGAAAATAATAATAGCGCAAAGGTTTTGCGGAGATATTTCCGCAGTGATTATGTTTATTGAAATTTACCTTTGCTATTATTGATTTCAAGGAGAATTATTATCATGTCTAACAAACAGTCTAAGGCAAACCTGAACAACATCAAGATGCAGGCAGCCAACGAAGTTGGCGTAACTCTTAACAACGGTTACAACGGTGACCTCACCGCAAGACAGGCTGGCTCTATCGGCGGTATGATGGTCAAGAAGATGATCGAGTCCTACGAGCAGAACTCTAAGTAAGCTCAAGATATCGGTATTACAAAACGATCCCTCGGGCAATAGCCCGGGGGATTTTGCGGTTTTTTGAATTTTTTGTGGAAATGGCTTGCATTTTCGGTAAAAATATGCTATAATATTCTGGACTATTATTATAAGGAGATAACTTATGGAATTTAATATTTTTACGTTGATAGCGTTTGCTTTGTATGCGCTGATCATTCTCGGGATAGGGATATGGTCGTTCAAGCGCTCGAAGAATATGAACGACTATTTCCTCGGCGGACGTCAGCTCGGTAGCTGGACTACCGCGATTTCGGCACAGGCTTCCGATATGAGCGGTTGGCTGCTTATGGGGCTTCCCGGTTCTATACTGGTAGGCGGACTTACCCAAAGCTGGATAGCGATAGGCTTGTTTATCGGTACTTATCTTAACTGGCGCATTTGCGCCGCGAGACTGCGTAAAATGTCCTATGCGGCAGGCGACGCGATTACTATTCCTGAGTATCTGCAAAAGCGCTTTTTCAGCGGATCGCCGGTGGTTCGCTTTGTCTGCGCGGTGATTATTTTCTTCTTTTTCCTGATCTATACCGCTTCGGCATTCAGCGGCGGCGCTAAGCTGTTCAATTTCGTATTTGGCGCGGATTATGTTCTCTCGCTGACTATTGGCGCACTGATAATTATTTCGTACACGTTCCTCGGCGGATTTCTCGCAGTATGCTGGACAGACCTTATACAGGGTATGCTGATGTTCGCAGCATTGGTAATTGTTCCTGTTATGCTGCTCATAAAAACCCCCGACCTTAGCGGAGCGTTTCAGAGCGCACTTAACGCGGAGGCTGTTACGGAGTACTATTTCAGCTTTATTAAGGCTCCAGACGGTTCGCTCGCAGTGACCACCATTATCTCGGGACTGGCATGGGGTCTCGGCTACTTTGGCATGCCGCATATTCTCGTGCGATTTATGGCAATAAAGAACAGCGATATGATCAAAAAATCGCGTCTTATCGCGACAATATGGGTATTCGTAACCCTCGGCGCAGCGGTACTGGTCGGTGTATTCGGTATGATGTTCCTTCATAATCCGGAAAACGCAGAGCTGTTGACTAAGTTCAATGCTATGGGCGACAGTGAAAAGATATTCATGTTCCTGTCAAGCTCGCTGCTGCCTGCGTTGATCGCGGGAATTATCCTTTCTGCGATACTCGCGGCGATAATGAGTACGGCGGATTCCCAGCTTCTGGTAACCTCCTCCGCGGTGACAAACGATATGTTTAAGCTGTTCAAGAAGGACGCGAGCGAGAAAACGCTTATGTGGATCTCGCGCGGAACGGTCATTCTTGTAGCGGTTATCGCGTATGTTATCGCGCTTGATGAGAACAGCTCCGTAATGGGATTGGTATCCTATGCGTGGGCGGGCCTTGGCGCGGCGTTTGGTCCCGCTATGTTGTTGTCGCTTTTCTGGAGGAAGATGACTATTCAGGGCGCGGTAGCGGGAATTATCACGGGCGGCGCGGTTGTAATTATCTGGGAGAACGTTCACGTGCTCGCGGCGACGGGTATCTACTCGCTCGCACCTGCGTTCGTGCTTGCAATGGCGGCAGTTATCGTTGTTTCGTTGATGACAAAGATAGACAGCGCCAAGGTGGACGAGCTGTTCACGAAAGCGGCTAAGACCGATATCGAAGGAAAAGAGTCCTGATCGACGTTTCAACCTCCGTATCCGAAGATATAAAAACCGAGCCTGAAATGGCTCGGTTTTGTTGTCTATTTCTTTGGAGAGATAAGATAGTACTCGTTCTGTTCTGAAGAACCGTTATTAAACGCCATTACCGCAGAATCGGAATTCTTACAGAACCAAAAATAGCTGCGTTGTTTTCCACAGCGGTCGAATTCCACAACTCTCCCGTTTTCTATATCATACAGTACGGGTATGTCGGGATAGGTATAACAGAACGCTGCCATTCCGTTATCGCTTACAATAAAGTCCTCTACGGGATTCATATACGGAAACTCAAACACCGGCTTATCGCTTGACCAGTCCCACACAACGTCGTGATACGTTTCCCTCGCCTTGCTGTATAAGCCGAAAAAACGATCTTTGTATGTGCCGACGTCGGAAATTTCCCAGTCGTTATCCGGTCCCTTGTAGACTTTAAATTCGTATTTTCCGCTGACCGATCTGATAATGTCGTCATTATCCGCGCCGCAGGAAAAATACAAAACGTCGTCTCCGTATTCCATGGGACGGTGTGCGTCCAATATACTGTTTACGATCCTGCCGGATTCGATATCATACTCATAAAGCGATGCCCTAAGCCAATCGCCGCCGTCCGGATCGCGTCCGCAGTCGACAAAATATATCCTTCCGTTCTTCAGGATGACATTGCTGTCATCATTACCGATAGAGTAACCGTCCTCATTCGTCGTGTATTCAAAAACCGGCTTAAAAGTCCCGGCGGCTATATCGTAAATATACAATTCAAAATGAGCACCCAATCCCGCTCGTTTATCAATACAATTCATAATGACATAATCATCGTCATATGCCATTATATAGAAATTATAAAATCGCTCTGTATCGCACTCTACCAACGTTTTGTATTCACCGCTTTCAATATTGTATATCCCGAATTCATATTCTGAATATTTCAATTGACCGAGTCCCTCGCCGGTATGCAGCGTTTCACCCTCAAGACCCACAATAAGCTCGCTTGCGCTTGGCATATCAAGCCTCAAGCTCACGCCGATATCGCATTTCAAACCATTTATGGTTTCGGGGAAATCGATTTTTTTTATATCGTACAACCCGTCAGCAGAAACTGTCGGGTACATAATGCGTATTTCGGCGTCTTCGTAATCGTATTCTTTATCCGATTCGATATTCATATCAAAGGAGGAATCGGAAACATTCGTTTCACCCGTAAGCAAATCCTCAGAGCTTTGAGTATAGTCGAAATAAGAAGAGTCGTCTGCCGAAAGATCACCGTCAACCGAGCAGCCGTTTAATAATATTACCGCTAATGCCGTGCCGAAAATGATGTTGAAATGTTTTTTCATGTACACACCACCATTACCAAATTATACCGAAATAGCTTGCAAATTCCGTAAAAGTATCAATATCAACACTATAAGTTGCTTTTACATTTTTAAAACTTGAACCCAATACAGCCGTATTATTACCCGCAGGGTCGCATATCAATACACTATTACCGCTGTTTGTATAGCCATAAACCGCAATCCAGTGATATACATCGTTATTAGGATAACCGGGAAGATGACTCTTGGATTTTTCATTTCCGGAGTGTCCACAAGCGAGAACACCATGATTATCGGAAATTGTAGTGACAATCCTATCCTTAAAATCTTTTTGAGTTGGCGAAACCGATCCCATTGTGCCACAAGGATATGGAGCATAGCCATACCCTGATGCATCATTAAGTGCGGCGGCAGCAGGATATTGATCAGCAGATGTTCCATCAATAGTATACCATGCCAATCCTTCTCTGTCTATTCTTCCCCTAGGATAGAAAGTATCCATAATGTCATACTGTGACATTGAGTAATATTTTCCCTCATATCTGAACAAACTCTGTAGCGAGGCATATCCACAAAAATCTGTTTCTTTTTGCGGATATTGATGAACTGACAGAGACTTGCTTGGATTTATTGAAATACGCTCTCGATACATTCTTTCTTCTTTTTTACGATTAAGTTCCGAATAGTACTCGTTGTGTTGAACTTCTCCAACAATCGGCACAATATTTTTAATCGGCTGCGTTGTTTCGGTGGCTATTGCGCTTGAACACATCATAGAAAACGACATTGCCAAGACAACGGAAAACGATATAACACTTTTAATTGTTTTTTTCATAATAAAACACTCATAAATAAATTTTATGGCAATTTCTTCCTTTGGCTTTTATATTATATCATAAATATAAATAAAAGTCAATACTTTATTAATAAAAATGAAGTTAAAAAATGATTTATACTGGAATTATTATAAATTTCTTTTAATAATGTCAATATCGGCGTTAAAAATTGTAATTTGTGTAAATTAACTTAAAAATAGCTGAAATGTATCATTTTTAGGCAATTTACTTATTGACAATTTATCGGGGAATGTGTTAAAATAATATTGTTAATGGAAGTTTTTAGGAGAGAGAAATGAAGAGAGGATTAAAAGTTATTTCCGCGGCAATAGCCACGGTATTGCTCCTAACAGGCTGCGATATTCCGAGTGAAGTACAGAATAATTCAAGCACCATCAGCGCGCCGCCGTTAATTTCAAGAAGTACCTCGAGCACAAAAAGCGAGCCTGTCGAGAGTAATGTGTCCACGTCGGAAATCTCCGATCCCGACGAGCCCGCCAAACAAACCGAAAGTGCCGTTCCCGACGAGCTTGTTTCCGAACCCGTTTCGGGAATTCAAAGTGGACAGGGCTGGCGCGAATGGGATTACAGCGCTGATCTTTATATAAATGCCAGAGTAGGCGGCAAAATAGAACCGACAGAGAATTCCCCGATATCGCGTGTTTATGAGATGGACGAGCCCGTTTCGGTGGTCGCGTTTACAAGCACACGTTACTTTAAGCTGAGCAGCGGTGATTACATATTCGCGGAATATCTTAGTGCTCAAAAGGTATACACCTCGGAAACGGTCAAGACGGAGCTTACCTACGAGCCGCCCGTTCGCACTGCGGGGAGGACCGCATACAATCCCCAAAAAGCATTAGACTACGCCAAGGAGCATTGGCAGGACGAGGAGAGCCTTTGTGCGGGTTTCGGTTCGGAATGTCTGACTGCCGGCGGTCTGGATTTTGACGAGATCAGTTCAACCAAGCTGTTCAATAAGCTTGTCAACGCTAATCTCGGTTATGCGGTCGCGATAAACCTTAACGAGGATGGAACGGCGAACGTTCCCGAGTTCGTGTATCCGGGAGACATAATTTTCTACTATTGCGAGGACGAAAATAAGATGGTGCATACCGCCGTATACAACGGTGATACCAAGGATGGCATCATGAAAGCCTACGCGCATAATCTTCCCGACAGCGGAGAAGATCAGTTCCGTTATTTCAAATACTGTGTTGGCGGGTGCGGCTGCCTGCTGGATAAGATAGTTGCGTTCTGCTTTTACAGGGACGATACCAATGTCACGCTCCCGACCGGCACTCCCAAGCTGTCTTGTGAACTTGTCAACAAAAAGGCGCAGATAAGCTGGTCACCCGATTTCGTTTACCGCAGCAGCGAGCTGGTAATAACCGATAACAAGGGCAAGATAGTAAACCGCCTGCAAATGGGAACGGATACTTCCGCGGATGTTCAGCTCAACGGTTCGGGCGATTATGTGGCGTATGTGATCTATACGGTTTACGGTAATATCAAAGTACGAAGCGATAATCTTGTATTTAAAATATAGAATATAAACAACATTGCGCGGTCAACGGCTAAATCGTTGACCGCGCGGTTCTGTTTGCAAATAATGTCGAAATAAATGAATATTTTGCACGAAATAGCAGACAATACCGTCAGCAGAAATTTGCTGCTATAAGAAATAAATCTTGGAGGAATTTATATATGAAGGCAACGGGAATTGTCCGCAGAATAGATGATCTGGGGCGCATTGTCATACCGAAGGAGATCCGCCGCACGATGCGGATACGGGAGGGCGATCCGCTGGAAATATATACCAGTCCCGACGGCGAGGTCATTTTCAAGAAGTATTCGCCCGTCGGAGAGATAAGCAGCACTGCCTCTCAGTACGTAGACGTGCTGTCAAAGGTCGGGGGGCTGCCCGCGGTGATATGCGACAGGGATCACGTTATCGCGGTCTCGGGCATGAGCAAAAAGGAGATAATCGAGCGCCGCGTTTCGGGATCGCTTGAGGATCTTATCGAGCAGCGCAAAAGTTACGTCTTTAAAAACGGAGAACAGAAACGTCTGAACCCCATAGAGGGCGTTGACAGATACGCCATAGCGTGCTCGCCGATACTCGCATCGGGCGACGTTAACGGTGCGGTGATAATGCTCAGCGGCGACAGCGGTAACGATACCGCCACAGCCGAGCAGTCAGCGTTGGTGCAGGCGGCGGCTATGTACTTCGGCAAGCAAATGGAAGAATGACCGCGGGGGTGTACGGATATCTCGTACACCTCTTGCCGTATTTTTACGCTTTTTGCTTTGTGAAATCTGGGTAAAATTTTTCCGCAGTCCGCAAAGAAACGACAAAAACCCTTGACTTTAAACATATAATATGATATAATAACTATAACTATAAGACTATACAGAAAATTTGGGGAATAGAGAAATGAGAAGTAAATTTATCGTCGCCGCGTCGCTTGCGATGTCTATTTGCGTTCTTGCAGGCTGCTCGACAGAGACGCAAAGCTCCGGGGATAGTACCGTAAACATAATAGATATCGGCAGCGTGTCCTCGTCAAGCAGTTCATCGCGCTTTACGGCGACGGTTCCGAATGTGCCGCTCGAGCCGTCGTCAACATCTTCAACAATGTCAGCAACGCCTTCTTCATCAAATTCCATACACAGCACCGCCGAAAC
>ERZ777305.3371-NODE-3371-length-11144-cov-4.619262_pt1 | contig 11144 bp, 8 predicted proteins | sample MGYA00374965_ERZ777305 | MGnify/ENA primary metagenome ERZ777305 (study PRJEB29328, sample SAMD00013331) | mouse gut metagenome | study: EMG produced TPA metagenomics assembly of the Metagenome analysis of fecal microbiota from mouse which was promoted...
ATACTGGAATTTCGACCTTCAAAGTGGCATAAATCACCCGTCAATCTGGCCGGAAAAAGGCCCACAAAAAGGCGAAGCAAGTGTAATAAATGTTTGTTCGTCTAAATTATTGCACCAAAAATGATAAAGCTGTGATTCACATTATAGAAAATAGAAGGCATGATACATATGCTATTAAATGTATTCGTAGTAGTAAAATTAATAATCATAAAGATTATTTTTTAAATAGATCACCGAAAATGCAACTGAAATGAAGATTAGAATTAAGTTAACTATAAAAACAACATAGTTTGCAATACAGCACCAATTCTTTTTTGTTTTAGTTTTATGAAGTAAACAGAAAATACTAAGTGCTGTACTTATTAAGCAAGTGAAAAAAGTTATTAAAACTATTGGATTATTGTATGTTAATGTAATCTGCATAAAACCGAAAAACTTCGATCCTAGACTTGGTGTTCCATCAGGAAAATAATATCTATTTATTTTAAAAATTGGAAGTATTGAAAGTATTGAAAAAAATATGTTTAAAATAATTATTATCCAAGAAAAAGATTTTTCTAATAGTAATGAAAGATGGTTTTGATAAAACCCTAAGCGCGCAGCATCGTTTTCATCAAGTAAATAAGAAAGTTTTACATTAAAAAATAGCGCTAGTTTCTCTATGTTTTCTTTGGTAGGAACAACTGTTCCATTTTCGTACCTAGCTATTAAACTTCGAGATACATATATTTTAGAAGCCAATTCTTCTTGGGTTAGCTCTTTTTCTTTTCTCAACTTTTTTAGTTTATCTGAGAAATTCATTTGTTAATCTCCTTTTTTTGAATTAAGATAGAAATATTATTTTGTTCATTAATATTTTATCATTATTGTTTTAATTTGTCCTGTTAATTACTTATTAACAATGTTATTTTTTTGTTAACATCATTTTATAATGTTTAATTATTGGAAATATAATTATGCTTTGTTTGGTGCAAAACATATAGTAAAATAAAAACTATGTCTTTAACCTGAATTTATTTACATGTGTTTGTTAAACGAGCAAGGTGAGATCATTTATATCAAGACAAACGAACGGAATAATGCTAAGTAGTTTATGTAGTGAATAGTGTAATGAATAATACATATGATATAGATATATCTTGCTTCGCTTATAATATGAAAAATATTGTGAATAATAATCAAGATAATTGACTTTTACTGTATGATTGACTTAAAATATATTTTATATTAAGGAGTGATATATTTATGGAAAACTATATTCCACCTTTTGAAATAACAAATAAGATGTTTGAACTATCTGCTGAAATTATGGAGAACTTAGGCAGATTATCGAATGTTAATGAATTAGAAAAATTACCTAGATTAAGAAAAGTATCTAGACTAAAAAGTATTCATTCCTCTCTTGCTATAGAAAACAACTCGCTATCTTTTAAACAAGTTACTGATATTATAAATAGTAAAAAAGTTTTAGGGCCAACCGATGATATACTTGCAGTTAAAAATGCTTTTAAAGCTTATAAGGAATTAGATTTTATAAATCCATATGAAATAAGTGATTTATTGAAAATTCATGGCATTATGATGGATGGTTTAGTTGAAGAATCAGGCAAAATAAGAACTAGTAATGTTGGAGTTTTTGATAGTGAAGGCAATGTTATCCATACGGCTCCACCAAAGCAAATGGTTTATGAATTGATAAATCAATTATTTGATTGGGTTAAAAATACAGATATACAAATGCTCATAAAATCTAGTGTATTCCATTATGAATTTGAATTTATTCATCCGTTTAGAGATGGTAATGGAAGAATGGGTAGACTTTGGCAAACAGCATTGCTCGCTAGTTGGAAACCAGTTTTTAAATATATACCTATAGAAAGCGTTATTAAGGATAACCAAAATTCTTACTATAATGCTATAGCAAAGTCAACTTCAGATGGTAATTGCAATTCGTTTATTTTATTTATGCTTGATGTTATAAATAAAGCTATTCAAGATATTTTAAATGACACAAGAGAACATTATAATCATTTAAGCATTCAAATAAATAAGCTCATGAAAGTTATGGAAACATATCCTCAGTCTGCACAAGAAATTATGGATAGATTAGGTTTAAAATCTCGTGTTGGTTTTAGAAAGAATTATCTAAATCCGGCAATAGAAGCTGGTATTGTCGAAATGACGATTCCAGATAAACCAACAAGCAAAAGTCAAATGTATTTTAAGGTATAAAGCTGGTGAATGATGACGGATATAGAACTTAAAGATGGTTTGTGACACTTTGCCGATATGTTACACCAAGTGACATATTTAGTTTAAATAAGTATGGTCAGCCTATATTAAGTGTTAAGAACTATATTGAATAATCATTAAATAACAATTTACTAGATAGTTGTGATAAATAAATGTTTATAACTAAAAACATTTTTAATATTATTAAATGTTTTATTAAAAAGAATATTTTCTAAACGATGTAATTTCTTTGTTTCTTGAAAAATAGGTTTACAAAATATATACTTTTAGTAGTTACAAGGAGAATATTTATGAAACAAAAAGTAAATGAATTTATGAAAGTGGCTATTCAAGAAGCTAAAAAAGGTATTAGAAAGGGTCATGGTGGTCCTTTTGGTGCTGTTATTGTTAAAGATGGCGAAATTGTTGGAAGAGGACATAATCAAGTTGTTAAAAACAATGATCCAACATGTCATGGCGAAATGATGGCTATTCATATGGCTTGTAAAAAATTAAACACATTTGATTTATCAGGAACTGAAATTTACACAACAGGTGAACCTTGCCCAATGTGCTTAGCAGCAATATTATGGGCTAACATTTCTAAGGTTTATTATGGCTGTAATATTGTTGATACAGAAACTATCGGTTTTAGAGATTTAGCTTTCTATGAGTTCCAAAATGATGAAGAAGCTAAAAAGAAATTTGTAGTTGAAATGGATAGAAAGGCTTGTCTTAAATTATACGATGAGTATAAATCAATTAAGGATAAAGTACATTATTAATTATGAAAGAAGGTATAAAAAGGTTTTTTGCTGATTTAGGTCAGGGCGTAACCTCTATATTTTCTGGTAAGGCATCACCAGATAATCTTTTTAAAGTTAATGGTAGAGTTCCACTATTAAGAGCTATACCTTTTGGTTTGCAACATATTTTGGCCATGTTTGTTGCAAACATAACACCTTTAATTATAGTTTTTGGTGCTATTGGTGTGTTAGGCACTAATATTGCTACTCAAGCAATGCAGGGTGCTTTATTAATGGCTGGTATTGGAACAGTTCTGCAATTACTTATTGGTGCAAGGCTTCCAATAGTAATAGGTACTTCATTTACTTTTGTCGGTATTTTTATAACAATTGGCTCATCAGCTGCAGATCCTGTAACAGGATACTACACAATTATGGGCTCTATTTTAATAGGTGGCTTAATCGCAACATTTTGCTGCTTCTTTATTAAATGGTGGGGTAGAATCATAAGACCTATAGTTCCATGCGTTGTTGTATTTGCTATTGGACTTAGCTTATTACAAAGTGGCGCTATGCAATTTGTTGGTGGTAGCAATGCTTTAAAGAATTTAATAGAAGGAACTTCAAGTCTTCCGTTTTATGTTTATATTATTGTTGCTTTATCTACTATAACAGCAACAATATTATGGCAACTATTTGCTAAAGGAGTTTGGAAAAACTTAAATATAATATTCGGTATAGCGTTTGGATATATTATTTGTTTATTTATTCCAGGAATGATTGATTTTTCTGGATTGCACGTTTCAAAAGTAACAGATGTTATAACATATCCTCAGTTTATTAATGTAACAAAGTTTAGATTCGAACCAATTCCTATTTTACTTACAACAATATGCTTTTTAATGGCTGTTGTCGAAGGAATGGGTGATACAAGTGCACTATGCGCAGCTGGTTTAAACAGACAACCAACGAATAGAGAAATAACTGGTGTTTTAGTCATGGATGGCTTTAACTCTGTTTTGTGTTCTTTATTTGGAGCACTACCTTTAACCACTTTTTCTCAAAACGTTGGTATTGTTGCACAAACAAAGGTTGTTAATAGGTTTAGCATTTTCTTAGGAGCATTGTTCTTAGTCCTAATTTCATTTTTCCCAATCGTTGCAAATACTTTATATACAATTCCTGATTGTGTATTAGGTGGAACTATGGTTATATTGTTTGGTTCTATTGCGGTTGTTGGCATAAAAATGTGTACAGAGCAGGGATTTAGTGATAAGAATAAATTAATTCTAGCCGTATCTATTTGCCTTGGATTTGGTATCACATTAGTTGGTGATTTGTTTACATATTTAAGATCATGTGGATTAGATTATGTAGCAGATTTATTATCTAACAATGTTTTAAATATGTTTGTTATAGCATTTATTCTTTCACTGATTTTACCTGAAGATATGGATTTGTTTGGTAAAATATTTAAAAACAAGGACAAAAAAGAACCTGAAATAGATAATAATATAGAAGAAAAGGTTGAGATAAAAGAAGCTGAATAATATTATTCTATAAAAAAGTAATAGATGGGATATTTTGTTAATACATTTTAGTGTAGATAAAAAATGTAACCGGTTACAAAAAAATATGTACATTTAGTTTTAGGGGTGGTATAATTAAAAAAGAAGACAGCAAGACTAGATAATTGTTGTCTGAGTAAGAAAGGAAAAAGGATGATCTAGCATCCGAAAAAAATATGAAAAAAAGATTTTTATTCTTATTAACTCCAGCATTATTAATGGCAACATTAACTGGATGTGACGACAAAAAGAGTACACCATCACCATCCGTACCACCAGCAACATCACCAACATCTCCTGATACATCAGATACAGGACCAGTATATGTGATGCCAGCAACAGCTAAAGAAATGTATGAAGCACTAGTTGGATCAACAGATACTACTTATGTTGGATTTATTGCAAAAGTAGTTGGCATTCAACAATATAGCAATAGTCAAAATGTAAATCTTTATATGCAAAACGGAGATTATGGATTCCGTGTTAATAATGTTCCTTCTGGCACCGTTCAGTTAAATAAGACATATAAAGTTCTCGGATATTCAGTTGGTAGTTCTAAAGCATATTATGGTATTAACTATAATGCAAAAGCAGGTACAGGCACTATTGAATTAGCGGAAGATGTAAAAGCAGACGCAAAAGCTTGGAGCACAACAATCGATAAAGAAGCTTATTGTAGTGGTAGAGTTACTGGCTCTGGTACTATTACAAAAGTCGAAAATGCTAAGATAACTGTCCAATCAGGAACCGATGAAGTAGTTCTTTCTTGGTTAACAGGAACAATTGGCGGTGCGGCAGTAGAAGCAAAACTTGGAACATTATATGTTGGACAAACTGTTACATTTGCCGGAAGCTTATATTCAAAATCTTCATTAGATGTTTCTATTTTAGAAGCTGACGATATTACTGTTTCTGAAATGACTTTTAATGGTGCTATTAGCGCAACAACTCAAACAACACTCCCATCAAATACCAATCTTACAACCGCAGTAGCAGATTCAACAGTTACATATAGTGGAGAGGTTGGTTGGAGCTTAGTTGATCCAACAAATAGATATGATAGAGGAAATGTTGTTGGTGTTAAAGTCACTAAACATGCAAGCTTACCATCATTAAGCAATGTAACCTTAAAGGTTGTAGAATTAGATGGAACCACAACTTCATACACCAATGCTCAACTCGTTGAAAAAGAATGGATTGTTGCAGATGGAATCGAGTTGTTTGCTAACTTAACAGGTAAAACACCTGCTGGAAAGACAATTGAAGTTATCATTAACTGGGGTGCTAATGTCAAAGAACAAAAAGTTACAATGGCATTCGATTCCGGCTTAACTCTTGCAGCCGAACCAACAGAACGTTTAGATGCAACTGTCTTAACTACAGATGTTCTTGCATCAACATATGATGCAGGCACCGGTACTTTATTAGTCGGTGGGGGGGAGACAGAAGCTAAGGAACTCCCTTGGGTCGCAGGAAAAGGTAACGCTTTAACCTTAAGTTTAACAGCTCCTACTGGATATGTCGGTTCTCAAGTCAACTATACATTATCTAAGAATGAAGAGACCATTAAATCACATGTTTCATTTGATGGATTAACAACCGATGGTGATGTTGTCAAAGAAGAATTAGTCTTTGCAAAAGTAACCGATGTCTATACAATCGTTGTCCGTTGGAAAGATGGAATGCTTGGACAAACTATCACAATCAAGCTTGATGAAAAGATCACTTTACAAGCAAATCCAGATGTTGCAGATCAAACAACATTAAAGCTAGTTACTGCTGATGTTGCTACTGCAAATGGCTGGACAAATGCTACACAATATAAAGATTATATTACAGGTGATGAAAACATCACAATAGCCTTATCAGGTACTCTCACAAACTCTGGAAAATACTATTCTTCTGGTCAAGGATGGAGAATCTATGGTTCTGAGGCTACTCATCTTGTAACTATTTCATCAACAACAAAGACAATTGTATCAGTAAAGGTTTCTTATACAAATGTTAAAAACGTTCCAACAATTTCTAGTAATGGTGCAACTTATACAACAGATCAAGTTATTGAAGTTAATGCAGCATCAATGACATTTAACTTTACTGGTGGAAATGCAGCTGTTACAGGATTTGAAATAATCTATAAATAATATACTAGATTAAAAAGTTCATTAGAAAACTGGCATCTCATATTATATTGAGTTTGCCAGTTTTTTAATCTAACAAGAAAATTTAATAGTTTTTATTTTGATAGATTTAATTGTTTCTCGCGTTTATGAATTAAAGCAAAACCAAATCACGGAAACTAAGGTGCTTCGTCCGCGTATTGCTTCATAGAAGAGCTCTTATTGCACCAAAAAGTTTATTTTGTAATATATCATCTTAGGAAAAAGATAACAAACTATTATTTAGTGTTTTTTATAAATCGCTTATTTTAAAAAGTGTTAACTAAAACTATTAATTATTGTATAATTAAAGAAAGAGTTTTCTAAATGGAAATGTTTTGATTAGGAGAAATATTATGGCTAGAAAGAAAAAAGAAGTGCCAACTGAAGAAGTTGAAGTGATTGATACTTCAAGTATTAATGAAGATGCAGAAAAAGAAAGTACTGTTTTAAAAAGAATTTCGAAAAGAAAAAAGAACAGCATACCTGACCCTAATCATATTTTGACTGAAATAAAATCGTTTCCAGATGAAGATTCTAATGTTCAAGATATAGGTGAGGTTAAAAAGAATGTTGAAACTGCAATGAGACTTGCAGACGATGAAACAATAGAGTTAAAGGTTATTAAGAAAGTTGAGTCTGATTCGAAAAAGAGAAGACGCGTTTTTAATATATTTAGAAGACATAAGAATGAAAAATCAATTAAGCCTAAGATGGATTTATCAAAAGCAGCAAGATATATCCCTGATTTAGAAGTTGGACTTACTGAAGCACAAGTAAATGAAAGAATAAAAGATGGTTATACTAATGACTCTAAGGAGCACTATACGAAAAGTATAGGAAGAATATTTGTTGATAATATATTTACATTTTTTAATATGCTTTTAACAATAATTGCTATTGCATTGATATGTGTTGGTTCATATACTAATCTTTTCTTCATGGCAATTGCTTTAGTAAATACTGGCTTTGGAATTTTCCAAGAGATTAGAGCAAAGATAACGATGGATAAGTTAAGACTTGTTACTGTTCCAACTTGTAATGTCTTAAGAGATGGGGCAACTAAGATGATTCCGACAGAAGAAATAGTTTTAGATGATTTAATTCTGCTCTCAATTGGAAACCAGATTCCATCTGATGGAATTATTAAAAAGGGAATAATTGAAGTTAATGAGAGTTTATTAACAGGTGAATCTTTGCCAATTAAGAAAAATGTTGGTGATTTGGTTTATGCTGGTTCATTTGTTGTTTCTGGAACGGCAGCTATACAAGTGGAACATATTGCAGATACAAACTATTCTTCATCTATCCAGAATATGGCAAAGCAATATTCTAAACCTAAATCAGAATTAGTTAGAGCTTTAAATTCTATTATTCACGCCATATCATTTGTCATTATTCCACTTGGAATAATACTATTTATTCTTAACTTTAGAAATTCTGGAAACCTAGAGCTGTATGAAAGAATAAAGCAATGTATAGAGTCGACTGCCGGTTCACTAATAGGTATGATTCCTGCAGGTATGTATTTATTAACAACTTTTGCACTTATGGCAGGTGTATTAAGAATAAGTAAGAGAAGAACAGTTGTTAGAGAGTTGTATTGTATTGAAATGCTCGCACGTGTAAATGTATTATGCTTAGATAAAACTGGTACATTGACTGATGGAACAATGAATGTCAATGAAATTATGGTCATAGATAATGGATATGATATAAAAAAAATAATGGGATCCTACTTAGCCTCTTTTGAAGATAACAACCAAACCTCTATAGCGCTACAACAAGCTTTTGAATATAACTCTGATTATCGTGTGGTAGATAAAATTCCATTTTCTTCTTCACGCAAGTTTTCAGCTATTACTTTTGAAAACAATGGAACATTTTTATTAGGTGCTCCAGAGTTTGTTTGTAGTAGTATAAGTGAATCGCTAGAGCATCTTATTTCTGAAAAGCAATCTAAGGGATTTAGAGTTTTAATGCTCGGACATACGAATGCTTTAATTAAAAACGAAAAAGTTAGTGGAGTTGTTAAACCAATTGCGATATTTATTCTTATAGATCATATAAGACCTGAAGCACCATCTACAATAAAATGGTTTAATGAAAATGATGTTGAAATAAAGATTATTTCAGGTGATAGTCCTCTTACTGCTTCTGAAATAGCCGCTTCATGTGGGGTTCCTAATGCAAATAACTGGGTTTCTCTAGAAGGACTTAGTATTAATGAAGTTACAGAAATTGCCGATAAATACACTGTTTTTGGAAGAGTTTCTCCAGAACAAAAAGCAGCGCTAGTCAAGGCGCTAAAGACCAGACAAAAAATTGTAGGTATGACTGGTGATGGTGTTAATGATATCTTAGCCATGAAGAGTTCAGATTGTTCAATAGCAATGGCATCTGGTGCAGATGCTGCAAAATCAGTGGCACATTTAGTATTACTTGATTCTAATTTTGCTTCAATGCCAAAAGTTGTTGAGGAAGGTAGAAGAGTTATAAATAATATACAAAGATCTTCTTCATTGTTTTTAATGAAGACACTGTTTACTATCGCGTTAACTATTGCTGTCATTCTTTCTAATTTATTTGGCGCTAATATGACTTATCCTTTTGCACCAAAGAATCTAATGATTTTAGAAGTATTCTGTATCGGTGTACCATCAGCAATACTTGCTTTGCAGCCAAATAAAAATAGAATTCATGGTCACTTCTTAAAGAATGTTTTGCTTTCTTCATTACCAGGAACGATATTAATGTTAATAGCATTAGCTGTGTGTTATATATTAGGATCATTTGGCTTCTACGAAATTGCTGTAACAAGTGATGGAACAAGAACGATGTGCGTTATTTGTATGATTATTTGTGGACTAGCAATGCTAAATCAAATATGTAAGCCTTTAGATATCTATCGCAGTATATTAGTTATTACTATGGTTATTGGATCGGTATTAGCAATGTTCTTATTGCCTGAAGCGTTTATCGGTATTAATTATACATTGTTAAATAAAATACAGTGGCTTGTTGTGTGCATTATTGGATTTGCTGCAATGCCTCTAGCATCTGGATTAGATGCTGTTGCAAATAGTTTAAAGAAATAATGCTTGACCTGTTTGTTTTGTTTCTTATGACTTGTGTTTTAGTTAAACTGATGGACAAGTTATGCCGTTTTAACAACTCTTATTCTAGTTTGTGGCAATGTCATGCTTAATACTAATATAGAAGTTTGGTAAGTGATATGAAATGCAGTGCTCTGAGTTACTATGATACATTTGAACGGATAAAATAAAGCAGTTTAAGGCAAAAACAATCTTAAGATTAAAAATAAAGTTGTTTCAAATATTGAGCTAATTTATGTTAATTTGAATAGTTGGCTAAGTTTTTGGCTGCAGTCAAACTTAGTATATCAAATATTCCACAAAAAATTGCAGAGAATTGGCTTTATAAAACAGTATTTAATATTATGAGAATACTTGAACAAAAGTTTAATAAATGTCAAATTGATTTTAAAGAATTGGAAGAAATGGGTGTAGTAAATGAATATATGGAAGATCTTGGGATGACTGCGATTGGGATAGTTGAGATTAGGATTTTCAAAGCAGATAGAGTAACTGATAATGTAAGTGCTAATGATGCTTTGTTTGCTGGCGGCTATGATTATTCTAATAAAAATAGTTTTATTGATTTCGTTAATGATGACGACTTTGATGATTTTGAAGACGATGAAGATGAATACGAAGATGAAGATGATGAGTTCTATATATTTAATAATCGCTTTCCAAGATTTTAAGGCTAAAATTAACTAGTCACTTAATGGTTAGAATGTTTAAAAGCTCTCTTCATTTTCATGTTTTAGAATATATGATAAAATAAATAACAGATTTTACTTTGATTGGAGGAATAAAATGTATATTGAAAAGTATTGGGGAAATTATATCGGAGGAACAGATGATAGTTTAACTTTGTTAGATTATTTAATAAGCAAACAAAAAGTTGAAATTTCACTTCAAGAAATATTTGAAGATGTAGGATTGGATGAATTAAATTGGGATTTTCGAAACTCATCTGGTTTAGGATATATTGATTCTGAAGGTGGAGAGTATGAATTCTATTATGCCATTGACTTGATACTCGATCTAGCCGCGTTAATGCTAGAATGTTCTATAAATGGTACAGTATCTTTAAATAAACTATTGAATGATGAAGATGGAAATAATGTTCGTATAACTTATACAGATGAAGAAAAAAGTTTTATGAATAATGCACTTATAGATTTTGTAAAAGAACCTCTGACATATGATCTTCATGAAATGGTTTCGGATGAAGAAATGCAAGAAATGGCACAGGAATGCGAAAGCCTTAGAAGAGAATTGTGTAAATAATATAGAACTCGCCCCCTCCGCCACCCACCCCGTTGAGGGAGCTGCCCCTGGCAGCGGACG
>ERZ777305.3373-NODE-3373-length-11134-cov-5.890333_pt1 | contig 11134 bp, 10 predicted proteins | sample MGYA00374965_ERZ777305 | MGnify/ENA primary metagenome ERZ777305 (study PRJEB29328, sample SAMD00013331) | mouse gut metagenome | study: EMG produced TPA metagenomics assembly of the Metagenome analysis of fecal microbiota from mouse which was promoted...
ACGCCTTAAGAGGGAAATCGTCAAAATGCACTTGTGCGTTTTGACAAGATTTCCCAAGGCGCGCGAACAGAGAACGGGGCGGAGGCTGCCGCAGCGAAACGCAGTTTCGCCCGTCCACGGGACGTGGGGCCCGCGCGGCCCGAGCGCAGTACCCTCAAACCGAACCGCGCGCCACGCCTTAAGAGGGAAATCGTCAAAATGCACTTGTGCGTTTTGACAAGATTTCCCAAGGCGCGCGAAATCAAATTCCCGCCCCGGGCTACCGCCATCGAGACGTGGGCACCCTGTACAACGTTTGCAAAGAGGGTTCCATCTGGTCCACTTCGGTCAACGACAGCTATGGCGTGTACTTAGGTTTCCACGTGACGTGGTTCAACCACAGCATCGCCAATCCTCGCGGCTACGGTTTTCAGTTGCGTTGCCTCTCGGAATAATACGGGGCCTCCGGGCACTCCGAAATGGCAGCCTCTACCTGATATCGGCGGCCCCGCCCCGGGCTTCCGCGATACAGGTGACACCGGACAATTCGGCCTTCCATTAACCGTCGGTAATCACGGATACAGTTGGTCATCGGCCGGAAGCGACAGCAATAGTATGTACTTGTATTTCGGTATGCCGCATCTCCATCTCAGTCACACGGCATATCGCGGTCACGGTTATCAGTTGCGTTGCCTCTCGGAATAAACGGAAGAACAAGATTCTGCGGCTCGAAGAGCCGCCCGGGCCGAAGCCACCCCCGGCGTAGGCCTGCAACTCGACGGAGCTCGTTTTAGGCCACGCTGGCTCCGACCCGCACAAAGCCCGCCCCTCAGAGCGCCGGGATGTCGATCAGACGCGCCGAAGGCCAGTGAACCCGCAGATAGTCAGCGATATACGCCCGCGTGTCCGCCGCGATGACCGGGTCGCCCGCCGGACAGAGATTCCAGAGCACCCCCGCCACCTCGATCCCCCGCGCCCGGCAAGCCTCGAAGCTCAACAGCGTGTGGTTCAGGCTCCCCAGCTTCGCCGACGTCACGAACAGCAGCGGCAGCCGCCGCTCCGCCACATAGTCGATCGTGAGGTACTCGCGCCCCCCCTCCGCCGTGGGGAACGGAGCCAGCGGCACCGCCAGCCCCCCTGCCCCCTCGACCAGCACGATGTCGTAGAGCCCCCGCAGCCGCTCCGTCGAGGCGTCGATCCGCGCCGTCTCCACCGTGTGCCCCTCCAGCGCCGCCGCTAAGTGCGGCGAGGCCGGAAAACGGTAGACCAGCGGAGCCGTCGTCCCGTCGAGATCCACCTCCTGCAGCGGAATCCCCATCAGCCGCCGGTGCAGCTCGATGTCCTCCGAGAGGCCCGTGTTGCCCGTCTGGACGAACTTCTGGGTGATGACCCGCGCGCCCTGTTCCTCGGCCAGGCGGCGCGCCAGCAGCCCCGTGGCGTAGCTCTTCCCGGCATCGGTGTCGATGCCGCTCACGAAGTAGACGCCGGATGAAAATGGTGTCATGGTTTTTGTGCGATGATGATCGTCGGATGAAACGTCAAAGTTACGCCATCCGCCGCGATTTCGGAAGTCCCGGCGCACGCAGCGCGATAATCCGCGTCGAATTGCCTCAGCCGCCCCCGCGTCCACCGCTCCTCGGCCACCGCGTTGACCCCCGTCCGGCTCAGGTGGCGCAACACCTCCAGCGGAGTCGGGTAGGGCACCGCCTCGATCCGCTCCTCCCGGTCGGTGATTTGTAAGTGATTGGAGATGAAGATGTCGGAGAGCTCCGACAGCGAATAATATTCCAGCCCCCGTCCCGTCGCCGCCGTGATTTCGCGGAAATTTCGAGGGCCGAACGTCCCCACCGCCAGGAATCCGCCGCGCCGCAGCCCCCGTGCCGCGCGAGCCGCGAAAGCCGGCAGGTCGTCGAACCACTGCACCGTCGACGCCGTCGCGATCAGGTCGTAGCGCGCCTCGCCGAACGGGAAATATTCGCCGTCGCCCGCCTCGAAAGCGACCTCCGGCGGCAGAAAACGCCCGCTCTCCGGCACCAGATCGTTCGCCGTCCACGCCGCCCCCGGGAAGAGCGCGACCAGCCGCCGCGTCAGAAATCCCGTCCCCGCGCCGATCTCGACCCCGCGCCGCACCGCCTCGGCCGGTATCCGCTCCGCCAGCAGACCGGCCATCCGCTCCGCCATTGTCCGCTGGACGACCGCCCCCGTCTCGTAGGTCGCCAGATTCCGGGCGAACCTCCTCTGTAACAACTCCTTATTGTGCTTCATGAATCCAACGCATCAGGAACTCCCCGTCGGCCAGCGGATAGTGCGGCATCCCCTCCCCGGCAGTCACCCGCACCCCCGCCTCCGTCCAGTAACGCATCATGTTTTCCGGCGGAAAAATCGCATCTTCCGTTCCCGCCACCGCTCCCGTCCAGAAGCCCGCATGCGGTACCGACACAGTCGCCGCCGTCTCCGCCGCCCCGTCCCGCAGCCGCCGCAGCTCCTCGCCTATCTCCTCCAACCCTCTGGTCGATCGGTGTTTATAGTACTCCCGTAAAACCTCCTGCGTGCCGCACATCCGCTCTAAGAAGCGCCCCGTCCCCGCCCCCTCGATGCTCCGGACGGTCACCGCGAAAGCCCGCACCGGAATCCCGTAGGTGTCGTGCACCGGCAGCGGCGTCCCGTTGACCGCCACCGCCCCGTCCCAAGTCCAATCCGCCTCTCCGAAAATCCGCTCCGCCGCCCACACCCCGAACGACCAGGCGATCAGGTGTTTGTGCCGGTAAGGCGCTATTTGTGCATAGAGTTCGCGGACTTCTGTGGCAGAGGGAAAGCTGCGGTAGTCGAAGAGGCACAGCAAGTCGTATCCTTGCGGCAACGCGAGGTGTCTGACCAGCTCGTCCGACCCCGCCCATCCCGCAGCGAAGACGACCACCCCCCGTTCGCTCCGCATCTCCGGCCGCGAATTTATCCAAACTGCCTGCATAACGTGGCGAATTGTTCGATTTTATAAGGCGTGTGGCCCGCGCAGAGCGACACCCTCAGCCGCGCCTCTCCCTCCGGCACCGTCGGATGGCGGATCGCCGTCACCCAGAACCCCTCCTCCTTCAGCGCCCCGGCCATGGCCAGCGCCCGTTCGTTGCTCCCCGCCCGGATGGGGACGATCTGCGACTCATACGGAGCAGCAGACTCTAAAATCTTGTTAACCAGCGTGATAAGCTCCCGAATCCGCTCCCTCCGCGGCGCGAACTCCGGCATCAGCCCCAGCAGAAACCGCGTCCACTCCAGCGAGATGTCCGGCAGCGCCGTCGAGAAGATCAGCGGCCGCATGCGGTTGACCAGCAGCCGTTTGGTCTCATCCGAGCACCCCACCGCCGCCCCCTGCGACGCCAGCGCCTTGCCGAACGTCACCACGTGGTAGTCCGCCCGCAAAAGGTGCTCCGGCCGCCCCGCGTTGTAGGCCGCCAGCAATCCCGCCCCGCACCTTTCGCCCGCCCCGTCCTCGTCCTCAGGCCCGTAGACCCCGAACGCGTGCGCCTCGTCTAAGTAGAGCCGGAACCCGTACCGGTGTTGCAACTCCGCCAGCTCCGCCAGCGGCGCGAAGTCGCCGTCCATGCTGAACAGGCTCTCCGTCACGACGATAATCCGCCCCCCGCGGCCGCGCTGCGCCTCGAGCATCGCTTCGAGCTGCTCCATGTCGTTGTGGCGGAACCTGCGCCACTCGACCCCCGATCCGCAGAGCCTCAGCCCGTCGATCAGGCTGGCATGCACCAGTTTGTCCGCCAGCACGAGGTCTCCGCGCTCCGTCACCGCCGGCAGCACCCCCGTATTGACTGCGAATCCCGACCCCAGGACCAGCGCCCGCTCCGTCCCCAGCAAATCGGCCACCGCCGTTTCGAGTGCCTCGTAGGCCGGGCTGTTCCCCGTCATCAGGCGTGAGGCCGGATTCCCCAGCAGGAACCGGTCGACATCCGCCTCCAGCAGAAACCGGTTCTGCAAGGCCGGCTCGGCCAGCCCCAGGTAGTCGTTCGATGAGAGGTTGTAGTACTCCCGCTCCCCCTCGTAGATGTAGGTTCCGACGCTCCGTAACGTACAGAGGCTGCGCAGGTTGCCCTGCGCAGCCAACGCGTCGAGTATCTGCCTTTCGCGACTCTCTGCCATCCGTTACTCCTCCTGCAATGCCGCCCCCGGCACGATCTGCACCGCTTCCGAAGCCGCGGCGCACGGCACGATCAGGCTGACCTGTCCCTGGATGAACGGCAGCACGCCTCCGCCCGTGGCCCCGTCCACTTCGCATTCGATTCCCCGGCTGCGGAGCAGGTCGGCGTCGAGCCAGGCCTCTTCCGGGTTGGTGTAGCGTTTGATGACGACCAGCCGGCTGCGGTCGTCCCGATGGGTTTGGTGTGTCATAATCGTATACCTCCTTCCGGTTCGTAAAGTTTGGGTACGATCTCGAGCTCGTTCCGTCTGAGGCACCAGGCGATGTCCTCTCCCCACCGTTCGCGGATGGTGTGGTAGTGGAGGCAGTGGTCCAGCGCGCCTTGCAGGTCGTCTTCGTAGCGTCCGTAGACGTCTGCGCACCACCAGGCGATGTCGCTGAGGTCGTACGCATACCGGAGGTTCAAATACCGTGCCATCATGCCCGCGCACAAGCTGTCTTCGATGGTGAACCGGTCGTGTCGTCCGGAGCAGACGAGGGCGATGTCTTTCCCGAGCTCTCCCAACCGCCTTGCGACGGCGTCTGCGTTGAGCAGGGCGGCGATATAGATTTCGTCGGCGAGCCCTCTGGCGCAGTTCACGGCGCGTGTGCCGTTGGTGGTGCTCATGACGACGGTGGCGTCCCGCACCGCTTCGGGGGTGTACCTCAGGGGGGAGTTGTCGAGGTCGAACCCTTCGATAATCACGGTGTTTCGTTCCCCACCGAGCAGCACGGGCCCCTGATCTCCCGCCGTGCGGTGTGCCTGTAGGATTTGGTCTCGGAGCCGGAAGCTCTCTTCGATGCCGGTGACGGGGATAATCTCTCTGGCTCCGTTTCCGAGTGCGGTGACGATGACGGAGGTGGCGCGGAAGACGTCGATGACGGCGACGTTCCGTCCGCGGACTCGTTCGGGAGTGACTTCTGCGGCAGTGGTGATGATATCGACCTGCATAGGTGTTGTTTTTGAGTCGGTCGCGGGACGATGTCCCGAGTTTGTTTTGTTATCTCCCCGCCCCGGGCTTCCGCGAGAGAGCCAATGGCGGGCTGAGCAGCGTCGGCAACAACGGGTTCAGCTGGGCTGCTACGGCCAGCAGTGTCTATGGCACGTACTTGGGTTTCAGCGTAACAGACCTTAACTCCTACGCGAACGGTCGCGTCTACGGTTTTCAGTTGCGTTGCCTCTCGGAATAAACGGGGGCGTGTCGCACTCACAATGGGCCGGGTCTACCCTAACAGGCAGCCGCTACCCCAAATTTTCCGAGGCTGTCTTAGCGAAACGTAGTTTCGCTCCGTCCCGCCGGGGTCACCCGGACGCCGCCCGCGCAGGGCAGTTTTGTCCGGCACAAAGCTCGACCGCGCGCCGTCGCCTTGAAAGACGATTCAACTATTTCGGCGCATGCCGAATATAGTTTGAATCGACAAAGGCGCGCGGACAAGAACAAGATCGAACCCCTGCGGCTCGCAGAGCCGCGCGGGCCGGAGCCACCCCAGGCGTAGGCCGGCAACTCGGCGAAGCTCGTTTCCGGCCTCGCTGGCGCCGGCCCACTCCAGCCCCATCCAATTTATAGTCAACAGCTCCGCCCGGTTCTCCGCCCCGTGTCCGCTTCACTACGGCTCCGCTGTCGCTCCGCCGCCTTCGGGCACTCCGAAATAGGCCTCCTATACCCCGTTCTTTGTCCGCGCGCTGGCGGAAATCTTATTCAAACGCGAACCACGCGTTTGAATGATTTCCTTTTCCAGCAGTCGCGCGCGGTTCGAGCTTTGCCCCGGATGAAACTGCCCTCGCGCCGGGCGGGCGGTGCGTGCCGCACTCCCAATTAGCCGCCTCTACCCCAATGCTTTGCCCGCGCGCGGTTGAAATAGCGGCCGACCGCCGTGACATGGATCGCGGAGAGCTGTTGCCTAAAACGACGTCTCCGGCTGTTGCGACAGCGTGGCCACCATCACCGCCTTGATCGTGTGGAGCCGGTTTTCCGCCTCGTCGAAGACCAGCGAAGCAGCGGATTCGAACACCTCGTCCGTCACCTCCATCTCCCGCAGGCCGTACTGCCGGAAGATCTCCTGCCCGACCGTCGTTTCGAGGTCGTGGAACGCCGGCAGACAGTGCAGGAACCGGCACTCCGGATTCCCCGTCAGCTCCATCATCCGCCGATTGACCTGATACGGAAGCAGTTGCCGGATCCGTTCGCCCCACACCTCCGCCGGCTCGCCCATCGAGACCCACACGTCCGTGTAGATGAAGTCCGCCCCCTCGACCGCCTCGGCGACCTCCTCCGTAATCGTAATCCGCGCCCCCTCTTCCCGGCGGAGCTTTTCGACCAGCTCTGGCTCCGGATGGTACGCCGCAGGCGCCGCCGCCGAAAAGATCATCCCCATCTTGGCGCACCCCACCATCAGCGACCGCGCGACATTGTTGTCCGCCGTCCCCGCGAAGCAGACCTTGATCTCCTCCAGCGGCTTGTCACAGTGCTCGATGATGGTGAGCAGGTCGGCCAGAAACTGCGTCGGGTGACACTCGTTTGTCAGCCCGTTCCACACCGGCACCCCCGAGTATTCGGCCAGCGTCTCCACGATCTCCTGCCCGTAGCCCCGGTATTCGATTCCGTCGTACATCCGCCCCAGCACCCGCGCCGTGTCGCGGATCGACTCCTTTTTGCCCATCTGCGAGCCGCTCGCGCCGATGTAGGTCACCGCCGCCCCCTGGTCGTGTGCCCCGACCTCGAACGAACAGCGCGTCCGGGTCGAGTCCTTGGCAAAGAGCAGCACGACATTCTTCCCCGTCAGGTACCGTTCTTCGTTTCCGGCCCGTTTCTGTGCCTTGAGCCGCGCCGCGAGCCGGACGAGTCCGTCGATCTCTTCGCGCCGCAGCGATCCGATATCTAAAAAACTTCTTCTGTACATAATCTTCTTTTAATTAATCCGATCGTTTTTCCGTACCCTCTGTCCATTGGGTTTGCTGGGACTGCCGCTTTTTGGAAAAAGCGGCACCAAAAACTTTTAGTTAGCTACGCTACTCCTTAGGCTCCGCAGTCCTTAGTCTTCGAGCGTTTGTTGGGTCGGGATTCTCCGGGGCGCGTAGGGTAATTACCGCATTATCGCGCCCCGGAAGAATCCCCGGCCCAAAGAAGAGTCCGAGGTTTGGGCCACCGGCAGCTTTAGGATGCGTCAGCATCCTCCAAAAGTCTTTTGGGTACCTTTTCTTCAGAAAAGGTACGGTTCCGTCCAACACAAAGAAAAAAGTGTGCGGATAACGGTTGATGAATGAAAGAGCGGTTATTTTCGGTAGATGACCAGCGTTTGTCCCGGTCGGAGCGTTTTGGCATTTTTGATGTTGTTCCAGCTCATGAGCTGGCTTACCGAGACATTGTATTTCGCCGCGATGCGTCCCAGAATGTCGCCGCTTTTGACCTTGTAAGTGATTTTCGTACCGCTTCCCCTGCTGCCCGCCGAAGCCGCCGACTGGTTCCGCGACGCCGTCGCCGTGAGCTGTTCGTCCGACAGATTGCTGATGTTCAGGTACTTCGCCAGGTAGAGCGTATCCTTTTCGTAGATCGACCGGCTGTTCCGGATGAAAGCAGAGGCGTACTCCTGCGGCAGCGTCAGCGTGTACGGCTGCGCCTTGGCCGGCACCACATCGTTGATATACTGCGGGTTGAGCCCCCTGAGCACCTCGATCGGGATATCGAGCGTCGACGCCACCTGCTCCAGGTGGAGCATGCGGTCGATCTGCACCGTGTCCGTCGCCACCGGATGCCACGGCACCGTCGGCCTCAGGTTGTGCGCCTTGTAGTACGTATAGGCGTAGGTCGCCGCGATGAACGCCGGGATGTATCCCCTCGTTTCGCGCGGCAGGTACTCGTACAAGTCCCAGTAGGTCGCCACGTTACGTCCGTCGTGAGCCGTACGGAACCGCTCCATCGCCTTGTTGACGTTCCCCGGGCCGCAGTTGTAGGCCGCGATCACCAGCGTCCAGTCGCCGTACATCCGGTACATGTCTTTCAGGTAGCGGCACGCCGCTTCGGTCGATTTGACCGGGTCGCTGCGTTCGTCCACGAACGAGTTGATTTCCAGTCCGTAAGCCTTCCCCGTTCGGAGCATGAACTGCCAGAGTCCGACCGCCGCCGCGCGCGACTGTGCCCTCGGCACCAGGGCCGATTCGATCACCGGCAGCATTTTGAGCTCCATCGGCAGCTTGTAGCGGTACAGCGCCTCCTCGAAGATCGGGAAGTAGTACTGCGCGAGCCCCAGCACCCGTTCCATCGTCCCCCCTCGGCGGGTGTAGGTGAGGATGTACTTCTTGACGATGTCGTTATAGGGCAGCTGCACCTCGGTGGCCATCATTTTGAGCCGTTCGGCATAGACCTCGTCCGGCAGCGCCCCCCGCATGTCTACGTGGTCGAGGTCGACGTCGATGAATTCGTTCACGAACTTGTCGTACGATTCGACGATGTTCCGGTGTTTGAAGTTGGCCAGCAGCGAGTCGTAGGTACTCGCCCCCGTCCCGCGGAGCGCCAGCCGGCCGAACGAGCGGGTGTCTCCCGTCTGCGCATTCCCCCGCAGCGGGCTCGCCGCGAGCAGCGCCAGCATCGCCCCGAAGAGGCAGAGAGAAAGCCCCCCCCATCGACATCCCCCATCGGTTGTGAGTCGGAATTTTCGCATGATATGGTTTGGTTAGTCCGTATTTTTCGTAGTCGCGCCCCGCCCCCTCAGAACCGGAAGCTCAGCGCCAGTCCGTATGCCGTCCCCTGGGCCGGACTGATCGTCCGTCCGTTGAAGCGGCTGTCGATCATCGTGGGTTCGACCCTCACCGAGAGGTTCTCGTCCACGTCCCAGTTTTTGAGCGACGCGATGACGTACGTATCCACGATGCTGAGCAGGTAAGCCGCCGCCATGCCGATGATCGCCAGGTCGCGATCCCTGCGGTAGGCGCTCCTCACGCGCGAGAGGATCTCCGGCGAGTAGCGGCCGTTGAACTCGTCCACCGTCGACGGGTTCCCGTCCGTCAGCGCGTCGTAGGCCGTCTTGTACCGCTGGTAGTTCCGGTTGTTGTAGTCGATCACCGTGGCCAGGGCGATAAACCCGCCGTAATAGATCGGCAGCCGCCAGTAGGTTTTGGTGTAGACGAACCCCATCCCGGGAAAAACAGCCGCCAGCGTGGTCGCCTTCCGCACCGGGTCGACCGGCCCGCGGTAGTTGAAGACCGCGTCGGCCACGAAGTAGAGGTACGTGGCCCCAGCCATGGCGAACATCAGTGTCTGTCCGCTTCCCGCGTTCCGCATCTGCGTCCTCGCCCTCCGCTGCATGTCCGGCGGCAGCCGCAGGTCTACCGCGCGGTCGTACTCCGCCTTGTAGGTCTTGTATCGGTTGTGGAAGACGAAGCCGCCGGCCAGAAATCCCCCCACGCCGCCATAAAGGATCGGCAGTTTCCACGCCTGCCGGTTATAGATCTGCCCGAATCCCGGCGCGATGACCGAGAAGATCGTATGTTTCCCCGCCGAGATGGTGTCCTGCGTGATCCGGAAGCGGGGTTTGAAGAGCCGTGCCGAGTCTTCGGCCGAGAGCAGTCCTCCGCTCCCGTCTTTTTTTCCTCCCTCCGCCAAGCCGGACTGTGTGCTGTCCGCCTCCGGATAGGTGAGTCCCGCGATCCGGAAGGGGGCTTTCCACAGTGTCGAGTCGGTCACGTATTTCACCAGCAGCGAGTCGCTGAACCGGCTGGCGATGAGCGTGTCCGCGGCCGTCCGGAAATCCGGGATGCTGTCGAACCCCGCGGCGAGAATCAGCGCGCTGTCGGGATGCAGGACGGTGCGGATATACCGTCCTCTTCTGAACAAGCTGTCGGTCTCGGGATCGAACGGCACCCCTTTGGCGCCGCCCGAAATCCGGACGTGCTGTCCGACCTCGATGCCGTCCATCTCTTTGACGCGTTCGTTGAGTTGTTTACGCTGGTCGATGGTCAGATCCTGCCGCATGCGCCGTTTTTCGGCGAGCCGTGCCGCCTTGAGTTCCGCCTTTTCGATCCGCCTGCGGTCTTTCGGGGCGAGTGCGGTGCTGTCCGCCGCGGTTGCCGTCGCTCCGCAGCCGCAGAACCATACGAGTCCCCACAGCAAAGCCTGTACGCCCAGCCGTCCGAAAGGGTATGCAAACACACGCCGCATGTTGTTTTGTAAGGGTTTGGTTTTGAGTTTTTTATGTTGTTCGGTGTGCAAGTCTCCCGGGGTTGTCAAGCCTTCCGGGCAGTCCGGTTTCCGGGGTTGTTTCGTTGTCTTCTGTCCCGGGTATTTCGGTTCCCGGGTTGTAGGTTTCTTCCGGATTGCAAGGTCTCCGGTGCTTTCCGTTCCGGGGCCAGGTCTCCGGATTGTTTCGTTGTCTTCTGTCCTCCGTTTTTCTTCCCCGCCCCGGGCCTCCGCGGTCATGGCGACGGCAGCCTATGGAACATCAGCGACGAAGGCTCCGTCTGGTCAGCAATTGCGGCTTCCAACAGTACCTACGGCCTCTATTTGTACTTCAATACAGCCGACGTGAATCCGGTACTGAAATATTACCGTGCTTTCGGTTTTCAGTTGCGTTGCCTCTCGGAATAAACGGTGCGTGTCGCACTCACAACTGGCCGGGTCTACCCCTACGAGAGCAGCCTCTACTAATATCAGCCAGACCCCTGCGACCCTGCGACCCGCAGGGTCGCGCGGGCCGGACGCCTCCCCTCGGGAGGCCCGCAATACGCCGCTCCCGCGTCGAGATTTGCGGCACCTCCCGGGCGCCGGCCCGCCACAACCTCACCCAACCCACAATCCGATCCTCCGCCCCATTCTCGAAAATTCGTCCTCGGCGCGCCCCCTCGCGCCGGTGCCTTCGGGCACTCCGAAAAATAGCAGTCTCTACCCCCAAGACCGAGGCCGGCGACCTTGCAGGTCGCAAGAGCTCAGCCTAATCCTCTGCCGTTTCGGGCTGCGCGCTCCGGGGGTGGGCCGAAGGCCC
>ERZ777305.3376-NODE-3376-length-11129-cov-3.176991_pt1 | contig 11129 bp, 11 predicted proteins | sample MGYA00374965_ERZ777305 | MGnify/ENA primary metagenome ERZ777305 (study PRJEB29328, sample SAMD00013331) | mouse gut metagenome | study: EMG produced TPA metagenomics assembly of the Metagenome analysis of fecal microbiota from mouse which was promoted...
CCGCTGGAAAGTCCGCCGTATCCTCTCAAACTGGATAATGCACTATTTGTCGATCCGCTCAGGCTGCTGATACTAGCCATATAAACCACTCCTTTTCTATTTCTTTTTTGTATCATTCTGAGACAATTTCCAAAATACTCTGTACTTATTTATCGGCATATAGTATACTTTAATTAATACTTGAATTGAGATTTTCACAACTATCTTAGAGAAACGGAGGAATTCACTTTGGCTACAATCATTGCACTTACCAACCAGAAGGGCGGGGTCGGCAAGACCACTACTTCAAGTGCTTTGGCAGCCGGACTTACAAGAGAGGGCAAAAAAGTACTTGGCATTGACCTGGATCCGCAGGGCAACTTCGGATTCAGCCTTGGCCTTGATATTGATAATTCAAAAAGCATTTATGAGGTATTAAAGTACCAGATTCCCATTGAGGCGGCTATACAGCCCACCGAATACTGCGATCTGGTCACTTCCAATATTCTTTTGAGCAGCGCAGAACTGGAATTTAACGAACCGGGCCGGGAACTGATGCTGAAAAGGCTTCTGATGCCTGTAGAGGACCGTTACGATTTCATTGTCATCGACACGCCTCCGGCTCTGAATGTTCTGACCGTGAACGCTTACTCGGCCGCAAACTACCTTATCATCCCCATGGTCTCCGAGATCTTAAGTATCGTAGGCGTGGCCCAGATCAAAGAAACCATCAATTCGGTCCGTCAGTCCGTCAATCCCAATCTCCATGTCCTGGGAATCCTGCTGACCAAGTTCAACCGGCGCACCATTCTGGCCCGGGAAGTAAAGGAGATGGCCGAGAGCATTGCGGCCCAGATCGATACTTCTGTATTTGACATCCAGATAAGGCCCAGTGTCACGGTGGCGGAAGCTCCCGCCCATGGGGAGAGCGTCTTTGACTACGCTCCCAGTTCCAACCCTTCCCTGGATTATCTGGAATTTGTCCAGGAAGTATTAAAAAAGATTCACCAGCAGGAGGTGGCACATGGCACGCAAAAGTAACAAAACAGCACACGTATTAAATCTGCTGGCCGGCCAGGATACCGGCGAGGAACCGGAAAAAGAGACAGAGCAGGAAGCCGGAAAGGAAACGGCTTCTAAAGAACCTGCTCCCAAGGCAGAAACTCCTCCGGCCCCGTCTCCTTCTCCCGCACCCCAGCCGGAGGTCCCCCCGCATATCTCTATCATAGACAACGGTTCGCCAGAGGAAGATCCGGTGGCGGAACAGATCCGGGCGGAACTTCTAAAGAACCTGGAGCCGGAGGAGGAGGAAGTGCCGGAACCGGAAATTCCCGCACAGCCGGAACCGCCGATAAAGCCGGAAGCTCCCGCAGCACCGGAACCGCCGATAATGCCGGAAGCTCCTGCGGCGCCGGAATCGTCTGCACAGCCGGAGCCTCCAGCGATAACCGAAGCTGCCGCACAGCCGGAGCCCCAAGCTGCACCGGTAAATGACGCAGCACCGGAACCCAAACTCCCGGAGCCAAAGGAAGCCCCCGCCCCGCAGCCTCAGACACCTGCAGAGCCGGAGCCGGACTATGCTATGGTCAATGTGATGGAGCGGATTGTAGAGGATAAAATCATATACTTTATGAAACAGTTTGAAGTCTGCACCTGCGACCGCTGCAAAACCGACACCATTGCCCTGACTTTGAACGGACTTCCGGCCAAGTACATGGTGATGGACAAAGCGGCTATTGATCCCATGGTGAGCTTCCTTACAGGAAGGCTTATCAGCCAGATAACCGTGGAGGCCGTAAAAGCCTGTACACAGGTGAAGGAACATCCCAGACATGAGGCAACATAAACAAAAGGCTGCATCCTCTCTTTTCACGGATGCAGCCTTTTATTTTTTTCTCTCTATAATCACTCTTTTGTCTCTTCTGCTTCTTCTTCCTCTCCCACCATATCCGTCAGATTCTCCCAGATTTCATTCACTTCTTCCACACAGTCAATGTAGGTCTGGGCCAGGATGTTTGTAGGAAGCTCAAGCTCCTTGGCAAGGCTCTTGATGGCCTTCCAATCGGCTTTCTCATAAGCGAGCACCAAATCAAAGAGCTGGCCGCCCTTGCCCTTGTGCTTCAGCATGGCGTCTTTCACCTCATCCGCCATGGGAATCTCCTGAAGTATTTCCTCCAGAGTAGCGTCAACGATGTATTCCAGGGAAGAGAACATTCCCATCATGTAGGCATCACCCCTGGAAATAGGGAACGGCCTTAACCTGGTCACCAGCCTGGAAGCAAAATTTGCCCGCAGGAAGGAAAGCTTAAGAACTTCTTCCGCTCCCGGAGTCATCTCCTGGGTGCTCTCAAAACTTAAGAGGTACACCCACTGTTTTAACTGGTTCAATCCCACCGTAATCAGTGCCTGGTGAATGGAAGAAGTCCGCCGGCGGGAAGCAAAATACGCAGAATTTGCAAGCCGCAGCAGGGAATAGGTCAGGGCCGCATCCCGGATGACGATAGACTCGATCTCGTTCAGGTTTGGGTCTTCCCGGGTTACTTCCATGATCAGCTGATAGAGATTCCCCTGCAGGTACTCGATCTTATTCATCTTCGTAACCATGCCTTCGGATACGTAAAGCCCTTCCACAAAATCCACATCCAGAGCTTTGGCAACCTCAAAGTCTTCCTTGGTATCCACATTGTAGGCAATGCAGAGCTTCTGAAAACCATGGGCCATCTGAATGGTATTGTCCAGGGAATCCCTCTCCCGTCCCTTGGGAGCTCCGGCCAAATTCACCCGGATGTAATCCGCATGCTCCAGCATACTGAAATACTTCGGCGTAAACTGGAAATTATTGATGGCAAAACGGTAGCCTTCCCTGCGGTACTTCTCAATCATCACCGTAGCCAGAGGGTTTTCCTCTATCTGAATGACGATCTTATCTTTGTCAAACATTTTCGCCGTGTTCCGGAAGAGCAGAGACGGCGTAAAGGTCATAAAGATCTGGTTGTTCTTAAAAATCTTCCCGCTGTTTTCCATCAGGAAACCTGCGATAGTATTCGCGGCGTTGGTCTCCGAGTTGCTGTAAAAGCTGTCCTCGTCATCCTGGAACATCAGCTCATAGCCCGCCACTTGATCAACCCTTAAATCCTTGATCGCCTTTCTTACTACAAATTTATCCATGAATCTTTGTCCTTTCCAGCAGGTGGTCAATAACCTCTACCAGGTGCTTGATCTCGGGCTTGGAAAGCTGTTCATCCGCTCCCAGCTGTTTTCCCTTTAGGTGCATCTCCTCGTTGATCAGGGAGGAGAAGATAATCAAGGGAAGTTTTCCCAGCTTATCGTCCGATTTTACCAGCTTGGTGAGGCGGTGTCCATCCATCTCCGGCATCTCAATATCCGTAATAATCAGACTCACTTCGGAGAAGAGATCTTCCGCATCCCGGACCGTACAGAGATAATCCCAGGCTTCTCTGCCGTTGTTAAAGCTCTTTACATTGGTAAAGCCTGCTTTGCTTAAAGATTCCCGGATCATGGTAGCCAAAAGCACGGAATCTTCTGCCAGAAGAATGGGCGTATCGCATCTGGGACGATCCCCCAGCAGCTCGATTTCATTTACCTGGATTCCCGTCTCCGGAGCAATCTCCGTTACAATCTTTTCAAAGTCCAGAATGGTTACAAGCTCGCCGCCGCACTGGGCAATTCCTGTGGATACACCTTCCTTGCCGTTGCTGATGGTATCGTCCGGCTTCTGGATATCCTCCCAGGAAATCCGGCTGATTCCCACCACGCTGTGTACCCGGAATGCAATGTGAAGCTTGTTGAAATTCGTGATAATAAACAAATCCCTGGGATGCTTTTCACATTCGCCGCCCATAAGATATTTGGGAAGATCTACCACTGTCAGCAGAATCTCCCGGGGTTTGAAAATTCCCTCCACCGCCTCATGTGCATGTGGAATAGGTTTCACCTTATCCGACATCATAATCTCTTTTACCTTTGCGACGTTGATGCCGTACAGCTCGTCGTTGATGGTAAACTGCATGACCTCGATCTCATTTGTCCCCGATTCCAATAAAATTTCTGTTTCTGCCATGTATAGCCCCTCCTTTATCTCTGTTCTTTCTGGTCTTTCCGTTCCTATTACATCTTCAGCTCCGGTCTTCCGAAGGTTTTAATGATTACCATGCCATTTTCCAGATCCAGAGACATGGTCCTGGCATAATTTGCTCCCAAATCTTCTTTCACAATGCGGATTCCCTCCTGCATCAGAACCCGCTTCACATTCTGGGCATTCCGTTCTCCGATATTTCCCAGGGAGCTTCCCCCCTTCATCTCGAACATCTTGGCTCCGCCTGCAATTTTTGCCGTCAGCCGGTGCTTGGAAGCCCCGTATGCGTATAGTTTGCGGAAGGTTTCCCGAAGGCCCGTATCCGCATATTTAAAAATATTACCGTCCGATTCGTTTGCCCTCTCCGGGAGCATAATATGGACGAGTGCTCCCAGTTTGATCATCGGATCATACAAAGCAATGCCCACGCAGGAACCCAGCGCATAGGTAATGATGGTTCCCTCCTGCCGCCCAAGCTTCATGTCTCCGATTCCCACTACCAACTTTTTTTCCATCAGCTTTTCGCAACTCCCAACTTCTTCATAAGGAAATTTAAGGATTCAATATCCGGAAGAAGCAACAGCTCCCCTTTTAACTGCGTGTCTCCAATTAAAAATTCGCCCTGAATCAGCATAAGCTTATCCGTAACCTCGCCAAACATGGAAATGGGAACACTTAAAATCCCCCCCAGCATATTTACGGCTACAGACGGCACGGACAAGGGTACTTCTATGTCTGCCAGCTTTGTAATCGCGTTGACGTAGGAAGAAATAATGATATTTCCCGTCTCTTCCAGAGCCGACGCCGAAAGCTCGTCAATCTGGCTGTAATCGTCGATGTATTTTCCCATCAGGCGTCCCAGGATGGCGTTGATAAAATCCAGCTTCAGCATATAGAGCATGATGCCTCTCACATCCCCGCTCATCTCCACCAGAACCGCCGCCACAATCTCTTCCGGATCCCCAATCAGCGCAACCGCTTCGTTATATCCTTCTATGGAAACCCGCGGAAGCTTCATACTCACCTTCACGCCCAAAACCTGGGACAAGGCCGTCGCCGCATTTCCTATACCGATGCTCCCGATCTCCCGGAACACATCAATTTCGTGATTTTCCATATCCTCAAACCGTTGTATTGCCATACATTCCTGCCTTTCCGCCCTACCAAAGTAAGCCTTTCACTACGCCCGGAGTCCGTTGACGGTCTGCACCACTTCATCCGAAGTCTGAACCATCTTCAGGGCATAGGAAAACGCCCGCTGGCTCTCAATCATGCGGACCAGATCCATGGCTAAATCCGTTCCCGACATCTCCAGGGCCCGCTGAAGGGCCAGTTCCTCCGTCAAAACGGGCTCCCCGTTTTTCTCCACCGGCATATATTCATTGTCTCCCACATTCTGCATTCCGTTCTTAATGCGGAAATCGTACACAGCGGGCTGAGCCGAAAGCCCCGGCTCCTCTCCCTCAGACACGTTTCCCGTAAGCCGGATGGGATTCTGGTTCCGGTCAAGCACCAGCTTTCCGGAATCATTGACCAGATAAAATTCATCTCCTCTCTGGGAAAGACTGAAGCGGCCGTTTCTTGTATAAGTAATCTCACCGTTGGCAGGATTCTGGAGCATAAAAAAGCCCTCGGTCCGAATGGCAAAATCATATTCCCGCTCCGTGATCTCAAAGCCTACCGGATTAAAATTGGTATCTGCCTTTTCCAGCCGGATTCCCGTTCCGGCCTGGATGCTGGTCTCGTCGCCCCGGAAGTTATTCAGGTTATAATACATCAAGTCCTGAAACGCTCCCACTTTGGCCTTATAACCTGCCGTATTGATGTTTGCCAGGTTGTTGGAAACCACGTCCAGTTTTGCCTGCTGTCCCATGGCGCCCACCGCCGCTGCATAAAATGATGAATACATGCTCTCTTTTCTCCTTTAACTTTTATGCTGAAAATCAGCTCATGCTTCCGATATTTACAGTCTTGCCGTCCAGCTGATCGTACATCTTAATGAGCTGGGCTGCCGCCTGAAGAGACCGCTGGGCCGCAATCATGGAGGTCATCTCCTCCACCATGGAGGTGTTGGAACGCTCCAGCATTCCCTGCACCACCTCAAGCACCGGCTCCTGCTCCACGGCGTCTTCCCCTGCGGTAAAGGTCCCGTTATCGCCCTTTACCAGCGCCGCGTAATCCTCAAAATCTACAATCTGCAAGGTTCCGTAGATTTCTCCCGTATCCTCATTCCGGATAATGCCGTTGGCATCCACCGCCACTGCATCTGTCTCCAGAAAAATGGGGCCATTCGTCCCCATAACGCGGCCCACGCTTGGGAGCGCCAGATACCCTTCGTCATCCGTGATAAAGGAACCGTTCCGGCTGTACACCAGGTCCTCCCCTTTCTGAATCACAAAGAAGCCCTGGCCGTTGATAGCCAGATCCAGAGGCATCTCCGTAGGCTCAAGACCGCCCTGCTCATAGTTGGTCACACGGGCGTTGGTAGCCTGTATCATGGCTGTGGTCCCGATGGGGCTTCTCTTGTCGGGCGTAATGTTTCCGCTCCGGTAGAGCATCTCCTCCCGGAAGGTACTGGAGATATACTGATCGCTCTTGTACCCTGTGGTAGCCGCGTTGGCCATATTGTTGCTGATAACATTTAAATTCCGGTTCTGGGAAATCATGGTAGACCCCAGTGTATAAAATCCCTGAAACATCTATCTCTTCTCCTCTCCATATTCTTTCTGAAGATAGGTTTTCAGCTTCTTCACCGCGTTGGCGTGAATCTGCGACACTCTCGGCTCACTCACGGAGAGAACCTCCGCAATCTGCTTCATATTCAGCTCATCTACATAGTACATGGAGATTACAAGCTGTTCGTTCTCCTTCAAAGCCTTAATTCCTTCTGCCAGAACCTTTCCAGATTCCCGTTTCAGAAAATTCAGCTCCGGCTGCTCATCCTCATCCCTGGAGGGAAGGTAAACGGTCCTCTTATTCTCGCTCCCCTCATCCAGAACCAGATCCAGGGAGAGCACATTGTAGAGGGTGGTTTTCCGCTGAGCCTCCTGGTACTTCTCCACACTCATATGTAAATATCCCGCCACTTCTTCCGGTGTGGGATACCTTCCCAGCTCATTATACAGCTTTGTGGTCACTTCATCAATATCTCTTGCGTTTTTTCTCACACTTCTTGGAATCCAGTCCTGCTTTCTGGCCATATCGATAACCATTCCCTTAATCCGCTTGGAGATATACGTCTCAAATTTTACATTTTTTTCCGGATCGAACTTATCCAGGGCGCTCATAATCACCAGAACCCCCTCATTTACGATATCTTCGATCTGTGCAAAGCTGATGTAAACGTCCCGCATCTGGATGGCGATGCTCTTCACAATATAGACATAGCGCATCACCAGCTCCTGCTTCACGTCAAGCTTCCCGGTTCTCTGGTATTCAGTTAAAAGCTCTTCGTTGGTCAGACTGCTTAATTCCTTCTGCATGTTTTTTCCCTTTATGCGCCAATATTTCCTACTGCCTGTATCTGTATATTATTGCTGATCTCGTTAAAGGACAACACATAAACATTCGGATAAAACTGTTCTATCAAATGATAGAAATGCTGCCGGACTACCTGGCTGGTCAGGACGATGGGGTCCTGGGACAGCTCCTGGAACTTCTTGATCTCATCCCCAAGCTGCTGAATGATGCTCTGCATCAAATCCGGGCTTAAGGCTAAGTACATGCCCTGCTCTCCCTTGGTCAGGCTGGTGATAATACTCTTTTCCAGATCCGCACTCAGGGTAATCACCCGCATGACGCCGCCCTCGCAGAACTTTCTTGTGATAGTCCGTTTCAGGGCCGCACGGATATGTTCCGTAATGGTCTCCATATCCTTCACCGTCATAGACGAATCGGCGATAGTCTCCATAATCGTTTCCATATCCTTGATGGGAATGCCTTCCTTGAGAAGATTGGTCAGAATCTTCTGGAACACTCCGTAGGAAATGATATTTGGGAAGAGCTCCTCCACCAGCTGAGGCGCATCCTGCTTCACATTTTCCACCAGCTGGACCACCTCCTGGCGGCTCAGAAGTTCGTAGGCGTGTTTCTTCACGGTCTCCGACAGATGGGTAAGCATAACGGACAGGGGATCGATGACCGTGTAGCCGTAGATCTCCGCCATCTCTTTCTTATCGATACTGATCCATTTGCCGGGAATTCCGTAGGCCGGCTCGATGGTATCGATGCCGTCGATTTCCTTGGTTGGGTTCACCGGCTCCAGAGCCAGATAGTAATCTACCAGAATCTCTCCTCTGGCCACTTCCTCTCCCTTGATCTTCACCACATACTGGTTGGTGTTCAGGCTGGAGCTGTCCCTTAGGCGGATGGAGGGAATCACAAGTCCCATCTCCTGGGCATACTGCCTGCGGAAAATCACAATCCGGTTGATCATCTTTCCGCCGCTTGACTCATCCACCAGGGGAATCAGGCTGTAGCCGAATTCCATCTCGATGGCCTCCACGCCGATGAGAGAATATACATTGTTGATATCTTTGTAGTACTCTTCCTCGGTGATGGGCTGACCCTCTTCGGGAATCATCTCCTCCTTCTGGTCCTCTGCATAAGCCCCGGTTCCCATGGCTTCTATCCGGCGTCCCAGCTGCCAGCCGCCGCCGATCAGCCCTGCACCGATGACAATCATCTGGAACTTGGGCATTCCCGGCACCATGGCCATAACCAGCATGGCCATTCCGCCCGCCATAATGGAGAAGGGCTGGGCCATAAACTGCTTGGAAACGTCTTCGTTTAAGCTGCCCTCGGATACGGACCGGGTCACAATCATACCGGTAGCCGTAGAAATCAGAAGCGCCGGAATCTGGGATACCAGACCGTCACCTACTGTAGCAATGGAGTAGACGGAAAGCACTTCCGTAAACTCCATGCCTCCCTGGACCAGACCGATGATAACGCCTCCCACAAAGTTTACCAAGGTCATAATCAGGGACATTATGGAATCGCCCTTTACAATCTTGGTGGCACCATCCATGGCTCCGTAGAAGTCGGCTTCCTTCTGGATCTTATTCCGGCGGAATTTGGCTTCCTGCTCATTGATAAGGCCGGAGCTCAAATCCGCGTCGATAGCCATCTGCTTACCGGGCATAGCATCCAGGGTAAATCTGGCGGCAACCTCTGCCACACGCTCGGCACCCTTGGTGATAACAATAAACTGCACCAGGACGATGATGATATAGATAATAAATCCAACCACTACATTTCCCTGAAGTACAAAGTCACCAAAGGCCTGGATTACCTGTCCTGACTGTCCCTGATTGGTCAGAATGTTTCTGGTGGAAGAAACGTTAAGAGCCAGACGGAACAGGGTGGTGATCAGCAAAAGGGAAGGGAAAATGGAAAATTCCAGGGCTTCCCGGATATTCATGCTGATCAAAAGAATGATCATAGCCAGGGATATATTCAATATAATCATTACATCCATCAAAAATGGATTTAATGGAATAATCAAAAGCAGTACGATGGCTACAACAGCCAGCGAAACTGCGCTATAGAGAAATTTTTTCACGTTTTTCATGATTTACACCACTTGTTTATTTTTCAGCTTGTATACCTGTACCAGGATCTCGGCTACCACTCCGTAGTACTCGCCCGGTATCTCGGCATCCAGCGGCGTAACCGCGTAGATTCCTCTTGCCAGAGGTTTATTCTCAATCACCGTCACGTCATTCTCCTCAGCGATTTTCACAATCCGCAGGGCCAGCTCATCCTGTCCCTTCGCAACCAGGCGGGGGGCGTTATCCTTTTCCGGATCGTACCGCAGCGCAACCGCATAATGGGTAGGATTTCGGATAATCACATCCGCCGTAGGAACCGCCTGCATCATTCGGGCTCTGGCCCTCTGACGCTGCATATCTTTGATCTTTCCTTTGATCTCCGGATTTCCCTCCAGCTGTTTGTACTCTTCCTTCACCTCGTCTTTAGACATTTTAAGCTTTTTTTCGTAAGACCACCACTGGTAAAAATAGTCAACTGCCGCCACAGCCGTAAAATACATGCTGACCTGCAAAACCAAGGTCATAATTTTTTTCAGCAAATAAACCGTGGAGACAGCCACATCCATATGTAAGGTGCGGATTAACTGGAAGATTTCTCCTTTTAGTATATTATAAAGAATCACGCCCAGCAGAAGGATTTTCACAATTCCCTTTAAAAGCTCCACCACATTTTTGAAGGAAAAGAGCTTCTTAATACCGCTTAAAGGATTGAGATTGCTCAGCTTGGGCTGAAACGCTTTTGACGCAAATAAAAACTTTGTCTGGACTCCTGTGGACAGCACTGCCAGCACACAGGCAATCAATAAAAGCGGAAGGGCTCCCTTCACCACCACCACCGTAGCCTGGAAACTTAAATTCCGGAGGTCGCTCTGCCCCAGTTCCTGATACATGCCTGCATATTCAATAAACTGAATCATACAATCCCGGACCGTCCGGTATATCATGGGAAACAAAAGCTGGAGACAGAAAAAACTTCCCAGCAGGGAAACCACTGTGATGATATCCTTGCTGAAGAAAACATTACCTTCTTTTCGTTGGTCTCTCCGCTTTTTTGGTGTGGCTTTTTCTGTCTTTTCACCTGCCACGGATTCATCACTTCCTTTATTACAAGAGTGTCAGAAAATCCCCCATGATCTGAAGCATTTGGTGCATCAGATCTTCCAGCCATGCCTTCATGGGCGAAACCATCACCATCAGCATAAAAAAGCCGATGGCCAGCTTAATCTGGATATTGATGACAAATACATTCACCTGAGGCGCCATTTTCATCATAATTCCTACCGCGATCTGCACCAGAAACTCTACGGCAATAATAGGAAAGGAAAATTGCACGGCCAGCACCATGCACTCTTTAAACAAATCTAAGATTGCCAGCGACAGGCCCTGGGTGAAAGCGGCCTCTCCATAGGGAACCAGTGAACCGGATGTCAGAAGAATCTTCATCAAAACCAGATGACCGTCCACTGCAAAAAACAACAGGGTATAAAAAATCTGATACAGGG
>ERZ777305.3378-NODE-3378-length-11121-cov-2.329749_pt1 | contig 11121 bp, 8 predicted proteins | sample MGYA00374965_ERZ777305 | MGnify/ENA primary metagenome ERZ777305 (study PRJEB29328, sample SAMD00013331) | mouse gut metagenome | study: EMG produced TPA metagenomics assembly of the Metagenome analysis of fecal microbiota from mouse which was promoted...
ACCCATTGGATGAGGATGAAGCGGCAGAAGCGGCCGGGATTGAAAATAAACAAAAAGAGGAAGAGTGGCAGCAGTTAGGTTTCAATGCAGAGTCTCCGTTTGAGGAAGAAGCAGAAGTTCCTTATTAAAGTTCGGTTTCTTCATACCGCCTGAAAAATAGGCGGCATGTTAGGCGGCATGCAAAAAACATAGGAAATATGCGGCTTTATAAAGCCTATTATATATAATATTCCGCTCATTGATTCTGTTCCTTACCAATATCGTAAATTTTTTGCAGTTCATCCGAAAAGCCGTTTTCGCTTCTTATGTAAAGCTGCGGCTCGATCTGCATAAACGGCTTCGAACCCTTTTTCCCTTCAACAAGAAAAAGCCACGGCGATTCGTCGGGATTTTTAGATACAAAACGCAGCCGTTTCGGCTCTATCCCATGATTTTTCATGGCAAATAATACGTCGCTCAATCTTTCGGGACGATTGCAGACGCAAAGTCTGCCGCCGAATTTCAGCAATTTTTCAGCAGCCGCGCATACGTCGTCTATATTGCACATTATCTCGTGGCGCGCAATTCGCTGAGCTGTCAATTCGCTTTGAAATCCTGCGTTTGCAGCTTTATACGGAGGATTGCAGGTAACGAGATCAAGCCTACCTATCGGAGCTTCAGCCCATAATTCTTTAAGATCGGCGCATATGGGAACGATTCCTGACGCTTTGCTTTTTTCAATTCCGAGATGAAGCTGTTGTATTGCGCCCTCCTGAATATCAACTGCATATATTATCTGCGGAGGACGGCTTTTCTGCATTATAAGCGGAATTATCCCGCACCCTGTACCAAGATCGCAAACCTTGTCCTTTTGGCGGTATCCCGAAAATGCCGCAAGAAGAAATGCGTCCGTGCCAAAACGGTGATCGCTGCTTGCACATACATATATTTTATCTGTAAGCTTTTCGAATTTCAATTCCAACTCCAAAATTTTTCTCCTCACACAATAGTTCCGCCGCCAACAACGATATCGCCATCATATAATACTACAGCCTGACCGCTTGTAACGGCACGCTGAGGCTGACCAAACTCCACCAAATATCTGCCGCCGTCAAGTTTCGATACCACAGCAGGCTGTTCGGTCTGACTATAGCGTGTTTTCGCAGTCACGCGCATAGGTTCGGTTATATCTTCAACGGAGATAAGATTCATATCCTCCGCGATAAGAGAATTCGTATAAAGATCTTTTTCGTCTCCTATAACTACCGTATTTTCCGAAATATCCTTGCGAATAACGTAAGCCGGCTTTCCGAGAGATATCCCCAGCCCTTTACGCTGACCTATCGTGTAATTTATAATTCCCTTATGCTCGCCGAGAATATTTCCGTTCATGTCGGTGAAGTTTCCGCAGCTTATTTCCGCTCCCGTAAATTTTTTTATAAATTCAGCGTATTTTCCGTCGGGAACGAAACATATATCCTGACTGTCAGGCTTGTTGGAATTTACCAATCCTGCTTTTTCCGCAATGTCGCGCACCTGTTTTTTTTCAAGTCCGCCCAGCGGAAAAAGAGTATGCGCAAGCTGCTCCTGAGTAAGAGAATACAGAACATATGTCTGATCTTTACTTCTGTCGGCAGGTCTTTTCAAGATATGCCGGCATTTTTCCTCATCGTATTCACAGATCGCGTAATGTCCCGTTGCAATATAGTCATATCCAAGTTCCATTGCACGACGGAGCATTTTGTCGAATTTAACATATCTGTTGCATTCGATGCATGGATTCGGAGTTTTGCCGCATAAATAGCTTTCCGCAAAACGGCTCATAACGTTTTCGCGGAAGCAGTCCTTAAAATTAAACGTAACATGATCGAAACCAAGCCGCCTTGCAACGCTTTTCGCGTCAAGAACATCGGAAAGCGCACAGCAGGTCTTGCCGTTTTTCTCGGCTTGAACAATATCTTCATCGCCAAACATTTTCAGAGTTACGCCCATGACTTCATATCCTGAATCACGCAGAATAAGAGCGGCAACCGAACTGTCAACTCCGCCGCTCATTCCAACCATAACTTTTTTCATATATAATACCTCTCAAAACAAATTTTCTATCTCGTTTAGTCCCGAAATATAAAAATCAGCAGTTTCCGAAAGAATCTCCTTGTCGCATTCCGACGCCTTATCGTAAACAGCCGCCGTTATAAATCCCGCATTTTTAGCCGTTTCCACACAATGAAGAGCATCTTCGGCAACAAGTATCTCATTCGGACGCGCGCCTAAAATTTCAGCCGCTCCGAGAAAAATATCGGGAAATTTCTTACCGCGCGGATAATCTTTATCCGTCAGCAAAAATTCAAATCTGTCACGTATACCGCATCGTTTAAGCACGACTTCTGCAAGAGAATGATATGTAGCCGTGGCAACGCCGTACGAAATGCCGCGATTGTCGAGAAAATCAAGTATTTCCGCCGCATAGGGCTTCAGCGGAATATTTTCCTCATATTCGATTCGCACCAGTTCTTCTATTCTTTTTACAACATATTCCTTCGTACAGCTTAGCTTAAATTCATTTATAAACAATTCCGACGACTCATATATCGTCATTTTCTTCATTCTGTCGGATATGTCTGCCGGAGGATTCTTTACTCCGTTTTCCGCCAAAAATTTTCGATCTATGTCGTACCATATTCCCATAGAATCTATAAGCGTTCCGTCCAGATCGAAAATAACTCCTTTTATACCTATTTTATTCAATATAATATAATCCCCGGCATCTCATCTTGAATATTTTGCTGTATTTTTTTCAGCCACTCCGCTTTTTCTTTCTCTGTTGAATATTCAACCCCTGCCGATTCCTCATTGCCGCACAAAATAACCGCCTGATCTCCCATAACATCGTAAATCCGTTCAAATCTGTTCATCTCGTACTGTATGTTTCCAACCAGCGGATCGGCAGCGTAAACTACGCCGGCGCTGTAGTCATATCCGTAAACGGTCAGACAATGCTGATAAGGATTAAAATAAAAATCTTCTCCGCAGCCCAGCGTAAACTGAAACTCCGCATATGTCTCATGCTGATCTATAGTCGACCATACTACGACAGGTCTGCCGCAGTCAATCTGATAAAACACCTCCTGCAAAGATATTCCGGTAAGATCGACAGCATACCAGTCCGAACCTATCCATGTAAAATAATAAGAAGCAGCCATTGTAATAACAGGAGCATTGCATCCAAAACCGTTATACGACTTCGGGTCGCCGAGATAAGCATTATTCATCGAATAATATCCGTTTATGTCTATAGGCATAAACATATTGCTTAGATCAACCTTATCTATACCGAATCCGTAAAAATTCAAAGTTTGAGCAAGAGCGGTGATTTCGCAGCCCGTGGGAAGTTCAGGATTCTGCATTACCGTCTCAAATCCATCAATTACGCATGAGTCCGAAAGCTGGTATCCGTCAGGCATATAAGGGTCTATCTCGATATGCTCCGGAGCTCCGATCTGATCAGAAACGCTGATTTCAACATTGATGTCAATGTATTCGGATTCCTGAGCGTCTGTCGTACTGTTTGTAGTCGGTTCGGTTGCAGTTTCTGACGTTGCCGCTGTCTGGATTCCGGTTTCAACAGGAACATTCGTAAAATTATCTTCGTATGCCGGAACGATCCTTCCGCATGAAGCGGTAAAAAATACAAATAAAACAGCAGCCGGCAGGCATATAAGCTTTTTTAACATATAAAACTCCTTGATTTTGGCGATAATGCGGCAGTGTCAACTCACCCTAATCCCCTATTATCTTTATCTTCTTTCTGTAGTCCGTTTCCGACGGAAGTATATGTTTAAATGCAAGTCCGTATATATCGGACGCTCTGCTTTCAAGTTCAGCAAAGCGTTTTGCCGCGGCGCTTTCCTTCGAAAGCTTCGCAAGAGAAGTTCCCCATGGGATAACGGATTTTTTCTTTGCCGCAGCCAATATTTCCCTGCCGCGCTCGTTCAGGGCAAGCACCCGTATATATGGCGGAAATTCGTTCATATCGCTTTTTTTTATTCCTATAAGCAGCGACAGTATTACTCTCCTTATTCGCGCCATTGTAAATCGCTTGGTTTTGACGTTTTCCAGCAATTCTGCAAGTGAAACCGCCTTTCCTGCGGCGCATATCCGCTGCGCCAGATCATGTTCCGCGTCGTTTATTTCCGCAATTTCGTCAGCAGAAGCCATTCTCACGCGATAGAGGATCGCAGATTCAAGATTTTTAATATCCGCCGTTTCGCTGTCGTTAAGAACATCAGCCCAGTCAGGCGGAACATACGAATCAGCTTCCGGCAAATGCTCCCGGATATACGACGCGCTCGCCATGTTTCCGGAAGTTTCTGCGCTGTCATGCATGACAGCCGAACGCTTTACCGTAAAAGGTTTTATATTTGAATCAAAATATTTTAACGCCCGAAGATATTCTACGGCAAGCACATTATTCGGCTCGGATAGGATTTCGGCAGCATTCGGCGAAATATAAGCTAAAGCCGCATTCAAAGCTTTCGGATATGTATAGCCCGTTTTCATGAATTTGAGTAGTTTTTCTTTAAGCTTCGCAATATCTCCGCATTCACTTCCAAATGAAATTTCGTCCACAACGCCCAGCGCGTCAAGTATGCGTACCGCTCCTTTTGCAAAATACTCCGCGGTAGAAAGACAATACTGCACAGGTAATTCCAGAACAAGATCAACTCCGCATCTAACTGCAAGATCGGCGCGCTTAAATTTATCAATAACGGCCGTATCGCCGCGCTGAACGAAATTTCCGCTCATCACGCAGACTATTCTGTCTGCGCCGTTTTTCCGCGTTTCGGCAATATGGTGAAGATGCCCGTTATGAAAGGGATTATATTCGCACACGACGCCGCTTATTTTCAATATTTTTTCCTCCGCATTTTTAATTTCTCTTCTTATTTTAATACATATTCATAAAAAAAGCAAGCGGTTTTACAAAAATTTTGCATCTTTACGCCGTTTTTCTCTGTTTTTTCTCGATTTTCACGAAAAATCAGAAAAAAGACTTGCAATTTTTTTCAAATGGTATATAATTATATATGGAAATTTTTTTGAAAGGATCTATAAACTTATGATTATTTTAGTTGTTAATGCCGGAAGCTCTTCTCTCAAGTATCAGCTTATTGATATGGCTGATGAAAGCGTTATTGCAAAGGGCAACTGCGACCGTATCGGTATCGACGGACATATCGCCCACAAGACTGCCGACGGAAGAGAACTCAATGAGGAGTGCTCATTCCCTACTCATACCGAAGCTTTTATGAAGCTTGTTGAAACTCTTACATCAGGTGACGCTAAGGTCATCGACAGCATGGATCAGATATCCGCTGTAGGTCACCGTATCGTACAGGGCGCTGATGTTTTTGACAAGTCTGTTCTTGTAACCGACGAGATCATTGACAAGATCGACGAACTCCGCGAACTCGCTCCGGTACATAATCATGCCCACGCGCTCGCTCTCCGTGCCTGCAAAAGCGTTATTCCCGACAACGTTCCGCAGGTCGTTGTATTCGATACGGCTTTCCATCAGACAATGCCTCCCAAGGCTTATATGTTCGGTCTTCCTTACGAGGATTATGAAAGCCTGCACGTAAGAAAATACGGATTCCACGGCACTTCTCACCGCTTTGTTTCGGCTGCTCTTGCCGAGGCTATGGGTAAAGATATCAAGGATCTCAAGATCGTTTCATGCCACCTTGGCAACGGTTCATCCATTACGGCTGTAGACGGCGGCAAATCCGTCGATACTTCGATGGGCTTCACTCCTCTTGACGGCGTTGTTATGGGTACCCGTTCAGGCGCGGTCGATCCTTCCGCAGTTACATTCGTTGCGGACAAGCATGGTTTTTCACCTGCTCAGATGAGCGATTACATGAATAAGAAATCCGGATTCCTCGGAGTATCGGGCGTTGGTTCGGACAACCGCGATATTACGGACGCCGCTCAGCACGGCAACGAAAGAGCGCAGCTTGTTTCCGATATGCTCGTATACGAGATCAAGAAGTACATCGGTTCGTACGCTGCCGCAATGAACGGTCTCGACGCTGTTCTCTTTACAGGCGGTATCGGCGAAAACGCTTACGATGTAAGAGCCGCTGTCTGCAAGGATATGGAATTCTTCGGCATCAAGCTTGACGAAAAGGTAAACGACGGTCTCCGCGGCAAACTTACAAAAATCTCCGCTGCCGATTCCAAGGTCGAGGTATGGGTAGTTCCCACCAACGAGGAACTTCTTATCGCAAGAGATACGCTCGCTCTTATTTCAAAATAAGTACTTTCTTAAGTAATTTATCCGCATGGGGATCTTTCATAAAATCTTCATGCGGACATTTTTTGCCTTGACATATTTATTGCAGTGTGGTAAAATAATAGAGTATTCGAATAAAAGTTCTGAAAGGAGCGCTGACATGGCTGATGTTGATAAGATAATCGATCAATTGTTAAATGATAAAAAATTAATGAACAGCAAGAATATTCGCGATAAAATCTACTCTGATCAGCCGCTTATCAAACGGGCGTCGCAGATAAAAACCCCCGAAACTCCCACAAAAATCAAGGAAATGAAAGCGATAGCCTATTCCTCGGAAGCTTACTGGAAAACTTCCGCGTGGCTCTTTTACACCCAAGCCAAATTCATGGAGAATTTCACTGACGTTTACGATTATTCCAAAAATTTCGCAAAGCAATATCCGATCTACTCCGATCTTTCTACCGAACAGCTTCGCGGCTATTTTTCATGGCGCACCCGAATAAGAAACGGCGAATTTCCTCCTGCACCCGTGCCGTTTATCATGATATATGCCTGTGAGATCATTCACAATATCGGTGTTGAATCCGCCGAAAAAGGCTTTGAAATACTGCTGAAACTCTCGGAAAATTACGATTCCGCCAAAACTTCGCTTTTGAATCTTCTTGCCGATTACGCCGTATATTACAAGCTTCCGGAGGAATATATAAATAAATGCCCTCGATTTTCGGACGACGTTCATCTTGAAAATCTCATAAACTGTACCTCGGCTTCCGATGAAGAAGTTTTTTCCGCAATAAAAGCTTTTTCAGGATATAATATTGAAAAATCGCGGTTTTATACTGAAAATCCCAAAAACATCGCAAACGCATCGGTACGTATCTTTCGCAGATTATCAGCATTCTACGCAGAACACCGTAAAAACAGTTTTTGCGTCTATCTATTCGGTAAAAGTTCTGAAACAATTCACAATTTATTTGACAGCGTAGTTTTCTATGACATAAACCGAACGCGCAGTTTTGATTTTCAGGTAAATTCAATACGAAGTTATAAATGCCGAAACGGTTCATGGTTATGCAGCGGTTATCCCAAAATTGGCAGCAACAAAAAACTTGGCGAAATTATCCGCTTCATCGACAAAACAATGCGCGACCGCTGCGGATATAAACACAAACTTATTTCCGCCGATATCGGAAAAAATACAGTGTCGCTGATTTTAAAAGAACTTGATGAAATTGATCATGAAGAAAGAAAAAAATCTTCTCATATCGAAATAGATATCTCGCAGCTTTCGAAGATTCGCTCCGACGCCGATATAACGCGTGATATGCTGCTTACGGAAGATGAGATCATCGAGGAGGAACTGATCGAAGAAACTGCCGATATTCCTGAAATTCCCGTTGGAACAACTCAAAACGGCATCCTTTCCGCCGATGAAATAAAATACCTCGACGCGCTTATCAACGGCGGCGATCATCAGGCTATATGCCGCGAAACAGGCATTATTCCATCCGTAATGGCTGACAACGTTAATGAACGACTGTTCGATATCATCGGTGATACCGTAATTGAATTTATCGGCGATTCACCGCAGATAGTTGAAGATTATAAGGACGATCTGAAAACTTTTATTGAGAATGGAGAATTATAAATGAACGACAAAAATTCACCCCGCAAAACTGTAAAAATCCCGAAAAGAATAGCCTCCGCCGTCATTAATTCCCTGAAAGGCGGCGTTGTTCCGAGAATCGGGCTGCCGTATATCACGGTCGGCAGAAAAAACGAGATCGACGCCCTGCTTCACGATGTGGATATTATTCAGGACGGCGGCGCTTCATTCCGCTTTATCGCCGGAAAATACGGCAGCGGTAAAAGCTTTCTTTTGCAGGCAGTACGCAGTCATGTTATGGACAGGAATTTCGTAGTTGTCGATGCCGATCTTTCCCCCGAGCGCAGACTGCAAGGCACAAAAGGTCAGGGACTTGCGACTTACAAGGAACTTATCCGCAATATGTCGACGAAAACCCGTCCCGACGGAGGCGCTCTCACGCTCATTCTCGATCGCTGGATAAGCGGAGTTCAAGCAGAGGCAGCCGCGGAAGTTCCACCCGATTCAGCAGAATTTCCGCAGATAGTTGAAAAAAAGATATTTGAGATAATCAATTCACTCAGCGAAATGGTTCACGGATTCGATTTTGCTAAACTTCTGACAATATATTATCGCTCCTACGTAAGCGGAGACGACGAAATCAAGGCGAAAGTTGTAAAGTGGTTTCGCGGTGAATATTCCACCAAAACCGAAGCTAAATCCGAATTAGGAATTAATATAATCATCACCGACGATGATTGGTATGAATATATAAAGCTTTTCGCAATGTTTCTCAAACAAGCAGGCTATAACGGCATGCTTATTCTGATAGATGAACTTGTAAACATTTATAAAATACCAAACTCTATCACCCGTCAATATAACTATGAAAAAATATTGACTATGTATAACGATACTCTTCAGGGAAAAGCCAAATATCTCGGAATAATTATGGGCGGAACTCCACAGTGCATCGAAGATACGCGCCGCGGCGTATACAGCTATGAAGCTTTGAGATCGCGTCTTGCTGAAGGACGTTTCGGGCGCGAGGGCGTAAAGGATATGCTTGCTCCCGTTATTCATCTCGTTCCGCTTACGTACGAAGAAATGACCGTTCTTACAGAAAAACTCGCCGATATCCACGCTGAACTCTTCGATTACGAACGCAATATTTCTGAAGCCGATACGGTAAATTTCATTAAAGCCGAATTCTCACGTATCGGCTCTGACAGCCACATTACGCCCCGTGAAGTCATACGCGATTTTATCGAACTTCTCGATATTTCATATCAGAACCCACAGATAAATATCAGCGAATTTATAGCTTCAAACGGCGTTGAAACGCTGTATCCCACAAGCGACGAAAACGACGGCAGCGACGAATTTGCGGAGTTTGAGATATGAACGCTTTTGACCGCTATGCCGATTTTATTCAGGATTTCATCTATCGAAACGGCTGGGAATCTCTTCGCGGAATACAGGCCGCCGCCGACGCGATCTTTAATACCGACGATAATCTGCTGCTTTCCGCTTCTACGGCGTCGGGAAAAACGGAAGCCGCATTTTTTCCCATACTTACACTGTTTTCGGAAGATCCGCCGCGATCTGTCGGAGCAATTTACATCGGACCTCTCAAAGCCCTTATAAACGATCAATTCTCACGTCTTACCGAACTTTGCAAAGAAGCGGACATTCCAGTATGGCGCTGGCACGGCGACGCTCCGCAGTCTCAGAAAACGCGTATGCTGAAAAATCCGTCGGGAATCCTGCAAATCACGCCTGAATCTCTGGAAGCAATGCTAATGCGCAAACACGCCCTTATTCCCAAGATTTTCGGCGATCTGCGCTTTATCGTTATCGACGAGGTGCATTCCCTCATGCGCGGCGATCGGGGAGGTCAGACGCTTTGCCTTATTCAGCGGCTCTCTCGGTTAGCTGAAGCGAATCCGCGAATTATAGGGCTTTCCGCTACTATAGGCGATCCCGAAGCTGCCGGAAGATTTCTTTCCGCAGGCACGGAAAGAAAAACGATCATTCCTAAAATCAAGGCACAGGCTGTAAAATGGCGGCTTTCCATGGAGCATTTCTATATTTCACCCGAAAATACTCCCGATTCCGATACAAATACCGAAGCTTTGCCTGTTCTCGATCAAAAGACCGATACCGCTCCCAAAAATGCGGACGCGGGAATGGGATATATTTTCGAGCATACTAAGGGTAAAAAATGCCTTGTTTTCGTTAATTCCCGCGAAGAATGCGAAGCTGTCACAACTACGCTCCGTTCCTACTGCGAAGCGAATCACGAGCCTGACAGATTCCTTATACATCACGGCAATCTTTCGGCTTCATACCGCGAAACTGCCGAAGCTGCAATGAAAGACGACGATATTTTTATGACGACCTGCACCACGGCTACGCTTGAACTTGGAATTGATATCGGCAGGCTGGAACGCGCTTTTCAGATAGACGCGCCCTTTACCGTGTCGTCATTTTTGCAGCGAATGGGACGAACAGGGCGGCGCGAACTTCCTCCCGAAATGTGGTTTGTAATACGCGAAGAACTGCCTGAACCTCGCTCGATGCTCCCTGAAACCGTACCGTGGAAACTATTGCAGGGAATTGCCCTGATTCAGGTATATATCGAGGAAAAATGGGTCGAACCGCCGAAATCCGACCGCCTGCCATTCTCTCTTTTGTATCATCAGATAATGAGCATTCTCGCGTCAAGCGGTGAATTAACTCCTCCGCAGCTTGCATCGCGCGTGCTTTCGTTAAATTATTTTCACCGAATCTCGCAGGATGATCTCAAAATAATGCTTCGTCATCTGCTTAAAATCGACCATATTCAGCGCACGGAAGAGGGCGGCATAATTATCGGGATAAGCGGTGAGCGCGTCGTTAATAATTATAAATTTTACGCAGTATTTCAGGAGAACGAGGAGTACACGGTTCGCTGCGAATCTCAGGAATTGGGTACGATCGTAAGCCCTCCGCCCGTCGGCGAAAAACTCGCTATAGCAGGTCATGTGTGGCTTGTTGAGGAAGTCGATCATAAGCGGCATCTCGTTTACTGCACGATGATCAAGGGAAAAGTTCCCGCTTATTTCGGCGACTGCCCCGGCGATATAAATACGAAAATCCTGCTTAGAATGCGCGAAGTTTTGCGTGAGGAAAAAAGTTATCCGTATCTTATGAAAAATGCCGTCATGCGACTTGAACGCGCCAGAATTTCCGCTAAAAATGCGGGTATCACCGATTC
>ERZ777305.3379-NODE-3379-length-11119-cov-4.520065_pt1 | contig 11119 bp, 9 predicted proteins | sample MGYA00374965_ERZ777305 | MGnify/ENA primary metagenome ERZ777305 (study PRJEB29328, sample SAMD00013331) | mouse gut metagenome | study: EMG produced TPA metagenomics assembly of the Metagenome analysis of fecal microbiota from mouse which was promoted...
TGCTTTTCAATTATATCACATCATTCATATTTTGTCAATACCTTTTTTTAAAAAAATAAGCAAAATTCGAATAATTTTAATTTATTCTCAGCCCCGCCAATATTTAGTATTACCTCAGTCACCAAATATCATTATAATGTATAAACAGAATAAAATACAATCTCCGAAAATATTTATAAAATTTTTTAAAAAGCTATTGACAAACAAAGGATCTTGTCGTATAATAAAACCACACTAAATGCACTAGTGGAAATAGTGCATTTAGTTCACCGCAGTCAGTCACATTATAAAGCCACATACAAAGCAATATTATTAAATCGGCGGCGGTGAGCAAAGCAGTTTCCGGCGGACATGTACCTGCACAGAGCACGTCCGCCGAAATTGCATAGCTTTGATTTTATAACAAGGGGGTAAGTCTTTTGATAAATATAGACGTAACGGGCAGAACGCCTATCTACGAGCAGATATACCGCGCGATTTGCAGTGAGATAGCCCGCGGAATGCTCAGGGAAAACGACAAGATACCGCCGTCGCGGTCTCTCGCGCAGCAGCTTGGGCTGAACCCGAACACAGTCGCAAAGGCGTATTCCATGCTTGAGCGCGACGGAATAATCTACACGCTCGCGGGAAAGGGGAGTTTTATCGCGCCGCAGGACGGCAAAGCGATATCGGCGCTGACGCGCGGCTTTGAGGAAAGCGCCCGCGAGGCTATAAAAGCGGGAGTTCCCGCTGAAACGCTGATCGAAACGATAAATCGGCTGAAAGGAGATATACAATGATTGAGATTGGCAGCGCAAGCATGGTGTTTGAGAAAAGGGGCGTCGGCAAGGCGGACGCGAACGACGGCTTCAAAGCCCTTGACAATATTACAATAACAATTCCTGACGGCTGTATCTACGGCTTTCTGGGATCGAACGGCGCGGGCAAATCCACGCTTCTGCGTATGCTCTGCGGCGTATACAGGACCGAACAGGGCAGCGTAAAAATAGACGGCGAGGACGTTTTCGACAACCCCTCCGCCAAAGCGAAAATATTCTTCGTCAACGACGAAACGGTACAGTATGCGAGATTTACGCTCGACGGTCTCGCAAAATTCTACGCAAGCTACTACGACAGCTTTTCCTTCGAAATATATGAGCGCCTCGTAAATCAGCTCCAATTGCCCCGCAACAAGCGCATGAGCGAATTTTCAAAGGGAATGAAACGTCAGGCGGTAGTCATAATCGGACTTTCCTGCAACACCAAATACCTGCTCCTCGACGAGGCTTTCGACGGTCTCGACCCTGCAATGCGCCGCTTCATCAAGCAGATAATAATCAACGAGCTTGTCGACCGTCAGGCAACCATGATAGTCTCCTCCCACAATATCGTCGAGATAAACGAGCTTTGCGACCGCGCCATGCTTATCCACCAAGGTCAGATGATATTTGCAGACGAGATCGACAACATCAAAAGCGGCTTCGGCAAGATACAGCTCGCCCGAAAGAGCGGCGCAGTAACGTCGGACGAGCTGAAAAACGCGGGGCTCGACGTTATGCAGTACTCCGTTATGGGCTCGGTATCGCAGGCGGTAGTGCGCGGCTCGGAGGAGGAGATCACCGCGAAAACAAACGCGTTCGACTGCGAGATCAGCGAGTTTATACCGCTGACCCTTGAAGAAATATTTATCTACGAATTGGAGGCGAGAGGCTATGGCTCAAACATCAGCTACAACATATAAAATATCTTTCAAAAAAATCGCCCGCGCCGCTTTGGCGGAGGTGCGCATCCACAAAAAGCTCGCGATAATCACGCTGGTGCTGTACGGCGTGTCGATTATTCTGGCACTGTTCAACTGGGAGGCGTACTATTACCACGATATGGGATACGGCACGGCGTCATTCGTCCCGTCAACATGGGGGCTCTTGTTTGCCTGCGCGGGCGTTATCGTAAGCTACTTCACCGCGCTTAACGTTTTCCGCGATATGAACAACCAGCAGCTCTGCGACGTTTCCATGGCGCTCCCGATAAAGGCGAGCGAACGCTTTTTATCGAAGCTGCTCAGTCTGGTTTATCTTCAGATCGCGCCGCTTATCATCGCGACTCTCGGCGGCAACGGCATCGCGCTGATATGCGCGATGATAAAGCTCAAGACCACGGATATTCCGAGCGCGTCGGAATATCTGTTCTCGATAGTATTCGGCTGTTTCGCGGCGAGCCTGTTCATAATGGCGATAGCGGTACTGTCCGCGTGCTGCTGCGGAGCGTTCGCCGAGAGCGCCTACTTCTCGCTTATACTGATGTTCATCATCAACGCAATGCCGCTCGCTTACATCAACAACGTCATATGCGGCAGCGCGGGCATAAATATAAGCTTTTTAGATACAGATACCATTATCGACCTCGGCTATTGGGGACTTATCTACGTATTCGGCTATGTCGACGATCTCATTCCGCACTGCGCGGTAAACTGCGCGATATCGCTCGCGGTAATGCTCCTCTCGGGGCTTATCTACGTAAAGCGCGACGCTAAAACGGTCGGTACGCCGATAGCAAGCCGCCTGTTCTTCGAGATAATAATGTTCACAGGCTGCGTAACGGTATTCTCTTTCTCCGTTATGAGCGATCTTGCGTTCTGGGGCTTGCTTATCGCGGGAGTTATCTATATCATTATAAATATCATAGTAAGCCGCGCGAAGATAAACCTGCTCTCGTTCCTCAAATGGGCGGGCAAATACGCCGCGACAGCCGCGGTATTTGCCGTTCTCCTTATCGCCACGATAAAGACGGGCGGCTTCGGGCTTATCAACTCGCGCCCCGAGACAAAGTATCTCGACAGCGCGAAGTTCTCTATAAACTATAATACCGATTACTACGTTCCCAATTACGGCTACCAAACCTCTTTTGAATCCGCCCCCCTCACCGCCGAGCAGGCAAACGAGGTTATAACGATCTGCAAAAAGCATATCATAAAAGGAAGATCGGAAATAAACGTTGCCGATATAATATTCGGCAGACACTTCGAGTCGTCAACGGCAAGAGTACGTGTGACCGCAAACAGCTTAAAGCGCTTCAATGAAAAACCTTTCTCTATGACCCATTTTGAAACATACCGTTCAAACGGCCACGATATCGTATACGGTCTTTACTTCTCACAGTATATCTCCATATCGCGCAGCGATGCGGAGGCTATGATAAAGGAGCTTACCGACCTTGGCTATATCCACCCCCAAGTAGAAGATGAGCTCTACGACACGAGCTCCGCAACGGGCTCCGCAGTATATTACTGATAAAAAAACGATCTCCCGAAAACCTATTCGGGAGATCAATTTTTATCGTTACCACTCCAATGTTCCCGGAGCGCGCTCATGCCATGGCAGATAGTCGATAGGATTAAGCCATGTACCCGTTCCGTCACCGCCTATACGCACCTCGAAGTGCAGGTGGTTGCCGTAGGCTCGTCCGGTCATACCGACCTCGCCTATCAGGTCGCCCGCCGTGACGCGCTGACCCGCATAAGCATACACATAGCTCATATGGTAGTAGTTTGTCGACAGACCGCCGTCGTCATGCTGTATCGTAACATAATTTCCGCGTCCGCCATTCCAGCCGTTATCGAATACCGACGAGACAACAACACCGTTCGCCGCCGCGTATATCGGAGTACCGTAAGAGGCTTGGATATCGATACCCTTATGACCGCCCCAATCCGCGTAGCCTCCGTGACCGTATACCATTTCGATTATGACGCCGCCGTCATAGCCGCCCACGGGCCACAGCAGCTTGCCGTTCTCGATAGTCTGCCCGGGAGCTGCGTCGGCAGGTCTCGGCTTAGTACCGATGGCGATTACCTCCGTTACCGGCGGTGTTACCGTCGAACGCGACAGCACCCTCCTGCCGACCTCGTTTCCGTTAATATACGAAACGTTCGCGACAACAAAGCGCACACCGTCCACGCCCTTCGTGACCTCGTATTTATTGCCCGAATAAAGCGTCGCATCCTCCGTATACTCGGTAGAATACTCTATAGGCTCGTTGTACCGCTCCTCGCGTGTGATGATTATGGTAAGATACGGTACATCCGTAGTGATCTGTATCCTGTCGCCCGTATGCAGCTCCGTTTCCTCGCCAAAATCGGGATTGAGCCTTGCAAGCTCCTCGTAGGTCATATCCAACTTATCGCAGACAAGGCTCGGCGAATCGCCGTCCACCACCGTATAATAAGACGCGACCTCTTTCTTGGACGTAAGCTGACGAATTATCTCATCCTCGGTAACAAAACTATCCGCAAGGTAAAGGCCGTATGTATAGGTGATATCGCGGTCAAACTCGACCTGCTCCTTCTCATCGCCCGTGCGGTAAGCGTCAAGCAAGGCGTTGAGCGCCGAATCCACCCTGTCATGCTCGAGAAGAGTACCGTAATACGCGTCGCCGACATACAAACCATACCCCCGCGCAATATCCGCGTCCAGCATTTCCAGCAGCTTATCCGTAAGCTGATAAGTGGTGAGCGTCGAACCAGTTCCTATAAGGTCTACCTCGTAGCTCGGCTCAAATGTGATTATCTCGGTGCTGCTGCCCGTATAATTGATACGCTTCTGCACCATTTTTTCCGCGTCGGCAAAAATGGTCTCATTGGAAATGAAGCCTATAAAATCGCCGTTTACCGTCAGCTTAAGTGCGTAGTTCTGATTATTCGCGTATGTAACGATATTAAATAAAAACACACACGAGCATACGGGCAGCGCCCAATTCGCAATTGTTACGATCCACCCGCGCTTGCCGAACACCAGTCTCCACGTGACCCGCATCCACGCGAGCGCCGCACCGAACGCACCCTTTTCACGCTTAGCCTTTGATATCTCCGTGCCGCCCATTTTCATCGCCCTTGAGTACCGTATAAACGGCGATGTAAAAAAGTCGCCGATCCTGCGCAAGGTTCTCTTAAGCGGAAGCTTGACCCTGTCATACCCGCGCAATATCGCGGCGATAAGCGTAAGTATTCCGTGCCAAAACAGCGTCAGTATCGCAAGGAGCGCCTCAAAAAACAGCTCGCCCATAGACGCAACCGCGGTATACGGCGTTTTTTTCACAGCAGGGCGCTCCGTCCGCCGCTTATTATCCGTAAAAGTCATAACAACTCCCCAATAACAAACACAATTAACTTAAATTATTGTAACATATTTGTAACCTTTTTGCAACCGTTTTCGTAAATTTTTGTCAACTTGTCACAAAAAGAAGCGGGCACACATTCCCGTTTTAGGAAATTGTGAACCTGCCTTTGGAAATCATTGCCAAAGCGTGTTAACATTACCGCTCACCGCCAGTCTTTCAGCAAATTTTCCGCATAACTTCGTTGAAAATCCTTGAAGTACATCTGCGAAAAATCCGTTTCGAAATCAGCGTTTTGCAAAGCATAATGCGTACATTTCGGGTAATGTGAACACACTCTGATTACAGATAATCAATAGGATTAAGGACGATATTATCACCGAGCCGCACCTCAAAATGCAGATGATTGCCTGTCGCCCAGCCGGTCATTCCAACGCGCCCGATAAGGTCGCCCGCCGTCACATACGCGCCGACGTAGGTATCCAGATCGCTGCAATGGTAATAGTAGGTCTGCAAGCCGTTGTCATGCTGAATGATGATGTAGTTTCCGCGGCTGTAATCGCCCCAGTAGCACGAAACAACCACACCGTTTGCCGCAGCGTATATGGGAGTGCCGTAACCCGCCATTATGTCTATTCCCTTGTGACCGCTGTAACCGCCGTCCGCCTCTATCAGTTCGCTGATATAGCCGCCGTCGCCGCCAACGGGCCACAACAGCTTGCCATTTTTGATCGACTGTCCCGGAGCCGCGTCGTCGGGTCTCGGCTTAGTGCCGACCGCGATGATCTCCGTCACGGGAGGAGTTACGGTTGTACGCGACAGCACCCGCCTGCTGACCTCATTTCCGTTGATATACGAAACGTTCGCTACAACAAAGCGTTCACCGTCCACGCCCGTAGTATCCTCATATGTGTTGCCCGCGTAGAGCGTACTGTCGTCGATATAGTCCGTCGTATACGATATCGGCTCATTGTATCGTTCCTCACGCGTGATAATTATCGTAAGATACGGCACATCCACGGTAGTCTGTATCTTGTCCCCTGTATGCAGGACGGCGTCCTCGTTAAAATCGGGATTAAGCCGCGCCAATTCCTCATATGTCATATCAAGCTTTGAGCAGATAAGGCTCGGCGAATCGTCGTCCAACACCGTATAATACGAAGCAACTTCTCTTTTCGACGTGAGCTGACGTATTATCTCGTCCTCGGAAACAAAGCTGTCCGCAAGGTAAAGCCCATATGTATAGGTAATGTTGCGGTCAAACTCGACCTTTTCATTCTCCTCACCTGTGCGGTAAGTCTCAAGCAAGTCGTCAAGAGCCTTGTCCACCCTCTCATGCTCAAGAAGAGTTCCGTAGTACGCGTCGCCGACGTATAATCCGTACCCGCGCTCGATATCCGCGTCAAGCATCTCCAGCAGCTTATCCGTGAGCTGATAGGTCGTAAGCGTCGATCCCGTACCTATAAGGTCGACCTCGTAGCTCGGCTCAAACGTAATTATCTCGGTGCTGCTTCCCGTATAGTTGATACGCTTCTGTACCATTTTCTCCGCGTCGGTGAAAATGGTCTCGTTGGAGATATATCCGATAAGATCACCGTTTACCGTCAGCTTAAGCGCGTAGTTCTGATTATTCGCATATGTAACGATATTGAACAGGAACACACACGAGCACACAGGCAGCGCCCAATTCGCAATTGTTACGATCCACCCGCGCTTGCCGAATACCAATCTCCACGTGACCTTAGCCCATGCAAACACCGCACCAAACGCGCCCTTTTCCTGCCGCGCCTTGGCTATCTCCGCGCCGCCCATTTTCATAGCCTTCGAGTAGCGTATAAACGGCGAGGCGAAAAAATCACCGATCCTGCGCAGAACTCTCTTAAGCGGAAACTTCACCCTATCATACCCGCGCAATATCGCGGCAATAAGCGTAAGTATACCGTGCCAAAACAGCGTCAATATCGCAAGGAGCGCCTCAAAAAACAGCTCGCCCATAGACGCAACAGCATCGCAAAGCGATTTCTTCACAGCAGAACGTTCCGTCGTCCGCCGCTTGTTATCTGTAAAAGTCATAAAATAACCTCGGTCGCATAATTCATTAACCCACATATTGTAACATATTTGTAACCTTTTTGCAACCGTTTTCTAGAATTTTCGTCAATTTGCCGTATTTTTTACTCCGAGAGAACATAATCTACGGGATTTTCAATAACGTTTATCCCATTCATTTCCGTTATGCGGTATGTCAGGTCTATATCCCGAACGGTTTCCGTATCGTCCGTTATGGTTCCCGTTTCGGTGAACTCGGTGATATACCCGTCCGCGTTCAGACGGTAAACGCAGGTGAGCGCCGAAAACTCCGAAACTCCGTCAAGCTTCGTGACAGCGTAATCATTCAGCTTATCGCAGTCGTAAACGTAGGTTATAAGCCTGTCGCCGCCGTCCTCCGCCGTCTCAACGGAGCTCACCGACGTGCCGTCAAGAAAGAACAGCCCGCCGCGCGCATACGGATAGCGGTACTTGCGGTTGTAGATGTTATAGATATACGCCTCGTCATTGGGAGTTATAGCCGTCCAGCCGCTGTCACCCTCTGTCTTGTAGAAAAACTGAACGCCGTCGCTGTACGCCTTGTCGCCGTTTTCAAAACTCTCGTAGCTGAATATCATCTCGTCTTTCTTATTTATATAGAAACGAAAATCCATAAGATCCCCGCCGCCGCTATTGTCGACCATAACGACCCGCGCGGAATCCAGCTTTTCATATAGCTCCTTAGCCTTTTTTATCTCGCCGTAATTCTCGGGAGCCGCAGCACACCCCGACAGCATAATCGCCAGCAGGATCGGCAGAACGCACAAAAAAATCTTTCTCATCTTTTGTCTCACCATAAAAAATATAAAAATAAAGGGACAGAAAAGGCGAGCCGCCTTTGGCATACGCATCGCAGGAAGTCTTTCTCGAAAGACCACCGTACGACCGCGCAGTACCATTGTACGGCTAACAGCCTAAATTCCGCCCCAAATGATTTTTGTGACCGAGCAAATTACTCAGCGAATTCGCTCTCAACCAGCTTAACCAGTCCGTCAACAGCCAGCTGCTCATCGGAGCCGTCGGCGATGATGCGGATCTGAGCGCCGCCTACGATACCAAGCGAGAGGATACCCAACAGGGACTTAGCGTTTACTCTGCGCTCTTCCTTTTCAACCCAGATAGAAGACTTGTACTCGTTAGCCTTCTGAATAAAGAATGTAGCGGGTCTTGCGTGTAAACCAACCTGGTTTTTAACTTCAATGTCTTTCATGCACATAATAACAACCTCCATTGCATTGTGTTTAGTCAGCGAGCAACCTTTCTTCGGCGGTGTCCGCCGCCCGTTAAGTTCTCTTTCTGTAGGGGGATCTTTGAGATACTCCGCTGTCTTAGCGTCAAGAGAATAAAGCCGCCCGAGTATTCGCCGTTTTCTATCTATATTTATATCGGCGCTTCCCTTTCTCTTAACTCTAGTATATCCAAATAATTCAATCTCGTCAACAGTCTTTTTCATTTTTTATCAATTCAAAGTCAATTTTCTGTTTTTTGACGTATATTTCACGAAACAAAACCGTTACACTTGTTTATCTTGCACAAAAAGTTTTCAACAATCTAATCAACATAAACAGCTGTTTTCAACACTACTGTACAAAACGGCTTTGTCATACAAAATTTTTGACTTTCGGATATTGGCAACTCACAAGTGCAAATTCACTAAATTTCGCACTGCAAAGCCATTTTTTGGCAAAGAGACCCTGCCCGAGCATCAGGGTGTTCGGGCAGGAAAAACGGTGAAAAAATTCCCATTAACAGGAAACGATATAAACCTATTTATGCTCCGATAGGCATTTTGGATGGATTGTCGACGGCATACCACTCGCCGTCAAACAACAGATAACATTCGCTTTCGCCGTTATCGACATAGGACAGCCTGCCCGTCTTGAACGTGAACGCCCAGACCTCACCGCCGTCGCTGTCACCCGGAGTCTCACCCGCGGGGAACCTGCGTCGCTCATATTTCAGCCCGCAGAGCCACTCCGAAAGCGCCGTCTTGTCCTTCTCGGACAGCTCAAGCTCCGTTATCTCGGCATTGTGAAGATACTCGACCTTGATGATATCCCCCACGTCGGCCGCCATATTCCCCGCGTACCCGACAGGTATCGGTGAAGGATTTCCGACGGAGACCCACTCTCCGCCGCTGCGAAGATAGCACTCGTCTCCAAAGTCGAGATATACATAGCATTCAGGCTCGCTTCTGCCGAACGTCAGCTCTATCTCGTACCTGAGGCAGTCGTCCTCTGGAACGCTCTCCGCGGGCTCGGTCTCAAACCCGTTCAGCCATTCGCGCAGCTGAACTGCGCCGCCTGTGCCCTCATCCCACTCATTGACAAAACAGCCTGTCTGCACGGCAATCTTCGCCGTTGCCGTAGTGTCGGGTCCTCCGGTGGTATGCGGTTTTTGACAGCCGTTTACGGTCACAATGCACAAAACCGCTATACATATTATAATAGCTTTTTTCATACATCAACGCCCCTCTCATGTCAAATAACCGTTGACTATCCTGATCATCATATCCTTTAGCTTCTCAACGTTATACGCCCCGACGGTAGGCTCAATATGACTTCCGCCCACCCCGCTGTCATCCGTGAGGAATGTATATGTACCGCCTGTTGTGAACGCCATGGCGCGCAGCAGATACTCGGTAGACTTATCGATACCGCTGCTCGCTATCGGTACGATACGTATACCCATTTTGGCAGCCTCAGCGACATACTTGTTCACGCTGTCGACTATCTGCGCGTCCTCGTGCGGGGGAGCGTCCAACACAAGGAACATTATCTTCACGCTGTCCTCATCCCAGTCGTGATTGTTGACCGCGCTGTCAAGAGCGGTATGCACAGCCTCCGGAAAATCACCTCCGCCGCTTGCCGACTGCTCGCGGATAGCCTCGGCGACCTCGTCGATATTATCGCTGAACGGGAACTGCCGAACCTCGTACTCGTCGTCGGTATCACGGTAAAAATTAACGGAAACGCGCGTCGGGATATTGGCGTTATTGGATTTAATGTTCTTGATGATATCCTCCAGCTCTACCTTGAGGTATTCAAGCTCATCGCCCATAGACCCGGTAGTATCGCACATTATCATCAGGTCGAGCTTTTGAGAGATCGGTGAGACCGCTCCGTCCAGATCAACCGAAAAGTATAGGTCGTGTTCATCGAGAACCCAATCTACAAGCGATGTGGCGCTCTTATCGCCACAAGTGACCGTAACCTCAGAGGGCATACCGTCCGAGAACAGATACGCCTCGCCCTTATTGTTTGTAACTGCCGAAACGGAACCGCCCCAAGACACTTTTGCGCCCTCAAGCGGCTTGCCGTCGGAGACTACCGTTACCGTAAGGCGGTAATCGTCAACGGTGTTCCAGACGTTCTTGTATCCTTTCCAGTCCTCGCGCGAACCGTAAAGCGCGTTCCAGTCCGCCCAGTGTGCGTTATCGTTCCATTCGCCGCCCGTAAGCAGACCCGACTGCGGCGTTATCTCTGGATCGTCGATAATACAATCATCGGGAAGTATAGCAAGGCCCGCATAGTCGCCGCTCGGCGCTGTCGCCTCGGCAAGGAGACCCTCGTCAGCCGTCTCCGACATATCTTTAGAACCTCCGTCAAATATCCCATTGATCTTGTCGATAAAGCTTTCCTTCCTGCCGCCGATATCCGAACCCTCAAATCTGCCCGAGCTCCCCGCAGTCCCCGATTCGCTCGAACCGCCCGAACCCGCACCGACAATCGGAGCAATACCCTCCGCCGAGCACCCCGCCAGCGACAAGGCTGCGATAACAGCCGCAAATGCAGTCAAATATTTTTTCATATATATTCCTCGCTTTCATTGTGAAATTTATTGCTTTCAATAGTAATACCAAATGATTACGAAAATGGTTTCATTTTTTAAGGCAACACCGCACAAACCTGTTGCAAATTGGTGAAAAATAAGGTATAAT
>ERZ777305.3380-NODE-3380-length-11117-cov-3.476135_pt1 | contig 11117 bp, 10 predicted proteins | sample MGYA00374965_ERZ777305 | MGnify/ENA primary metagenome ERZ777305 (study PRJEB29328, sample SAMD00013331) | mouse gut metagenome | study: EMG produced TPA metagenomics assembly of the Metagenome analysis of fecal microbiota from mouse which was promoted...
ACTGCTAAGCATATCGTGTTCTGCTGCCATTATCCGTTCCAGAACATGCCCGGCTATTATTTCATGCGGATGCACCAGGAGCGCAGCTACGTGATTGCACTGGCTCCCCGGGCAGGCGGCTCCGGACCCGCACCTGCAAATCCTCGTTCGACGGAAGACGGCCGAACAGAACCGGGCAGCTTGAAACCCGAAATGCCGGAAACCGTCCGTCCGGTGAACAATGATACAGTACCAGTTGGGCCAAAAGCGGAAAATCCTGCGGCTGACCGTCCGGAAACCTGCAATCCGATTATGAACGGAATGTACCTCGGCATCGACCCTGACGGTCTCTCCTTCCGCGCTTACGGCCAGACGCTCCTGCTCGGCGGCGGAAGTCACCGCACCGGCGAAAACCGGACCGGAGGACGGTTTGCGAGACTGCGGCAGTCTGCTGCAGATTACTATCCTCAGCTGCGCGAGACGGCAGCATGGAGTGCGCAGGACTGCATTCCGCTCGACGGCATTCCGTATATCGGGCGCTTCTCCTCTTCCACGCCGAACTGGTACGTTGCCACCGGCTTTCAAAAATGGGGCATGACATCCGCCATGGCAGCCGCCAGGCTGATCACCGGTCTGATACGGGACGGCGGGCATCCGTACGAGGCTGTTTTTTCGCCGCAGCGTTTCTCGCTGTCAGCTTCCGGGAAAACACTGGCTCAGGAAATGCTGCACGCAGCCAAGGATCTGACGCGGCGCGTTCTTGCTCCCGCACGGGGTGAGGTTGACGCACTGCCGAAAGGGCACGGCGGTGTTGTTGAGCTTAACGGGGAAAAATGCGGTGTGTACAAAGATGAAAACGGAGAGATTTTTGCCGTATCTATATGCTGTCCTCACCTCGGATGTCAGCTTGAATGGAACCCGGACGAAAAAAGCTGGGACTGCCCTTGCCACGGTTCGCGATTTGACTACCGCGGCCGGCTGCTGGACGAACCTGCACAGCAGGATATCACCGACTGATGTATTCCGGCTTACGTCTTCCGCAAAACAGCAGAGATTCCCTGTACACCATAACCCGCCGCACGCATCACAGACCTCTTGCATACCATAATCTGCAGCGCACGGGCAAATTTCCGGAACATATTTCAAGCACACGGTCGGCAACAGATGCTCGTTTCGTCCGCCCGCAGCACAATTTCACAGGCATAAAGCTCCCTATATTTCATACTATTTTATGGAACCATCACCGGGGCTTTTGTAAATGCCGCCCCGGAAATAACTTTCCATCTTTCCACAGGGGGGCTTTTATGAAATATTGCGTGTTTGACGATCGGACAAAGGACTATCTCTGCTGCTATTATTCCATTCTTGACAACATGATTCAGAGCATGGAGGGCGCGGACGTAAACGACAGTGTTTCCCACAACTTCATCGTACAGATGATCCCTCACCATCAGGCGGCAATTGAGATGTCCGACAGCCTCCTTCAATATTGCTCCTGGCCTCCGCTGCGCCGGATTGCAGCAAATATCATCTCCTCCCAGACAAAAAGCATAAGCGAGATGTGCCGGGTTTCGGAGTGCTGCTGCGAACCTTCCGGCTGCTGCGATCTGATGCTGTATCAGCGGCAACAGCAGAATATCACGCATGCCATGTTCTGTGAGATGAATTCAGCCCGCTCCTCCAACAATATCAACGCCAACTTTATGCGTCAGATGATTCCTCATCATCTCGGAGCAATCCACATGGCCGAAAATGCTCTTCATTTTGAGCTCTGCCCGGATCTGATCCCGATTCTTGAGGCCATTATTGTTTCGCAGCGCAGCGGTGTGCAGGAAATGCAGCACCTTCTTCGCCGGACCGGCTGCTGATGCAGCTGCACAGCCTAAACGGCAGGGGCCGGACTCCTCTCAAAGTCCGGCCCCTGCCGTTTTCAGCCATTTTACCGTTTTCCCCGCACGGGCTTCCCGTTTGCCTCTTTGGGTTTCTGCTCAATCCCTGCATTTCCTGGTTTCACTCTGTGCTCAGCTTTCTGCTCAGATCTCTGTTTTCCCGGTTTTGCTCTGTGCTCAGCTTTCTGCTCAGCCTGGTACTTTCCCTGGTTTCGCTCTGTTCTCAGCTTTCTGTTTTCCCCGGTTTTGCTCTGTACTCAGCTTTCTGCTCAGCCTGGTGCTTTCCCCGTTTTCACTCTGTGCTCAGCTTCCGCTTTTCTTCCGGTTTTTTTCAGTTCCTGCTTCGCATTTCACAGTAATACAGAACGGGTCTTCTTCCGAAAACCTCAGGCTCCGAAACTCCGGTCAGTCTTTCCTCTAAAACAGCTTCTTGATAAAATCTGCCGCTTCGGAAACCTTATCCACGGAAACCTTTGCCTTTACGCCCTGGATAATCTGGTTTACGATATCATCCGGAAGATCAACGCCGATTACCTTTTCCACCGCCTTCACCGGCTCCTTGGAAAAAAGATTCTTGATCGTATCATCCTCTGTCACCTTTTCCACAAGCTTGCTGATCTGTTCCTTGATGTCCATTCCAAAATCCTCCCGATTTCAATATTGTTTTTGAATGCAGCTGCGGACAAAACCGCCGCATATCCCTGCAGCGGACACTGCATACCCTGCCTGCGCAGGGCCCCGCAGACAGTATAGCGGAAAAATAACGAAATGGCAAGACTGTTATGAAAGCTCCTGCGTCATTTTCTCATAAATTTCCTGCACCCTTCCCACTTCGCTTCCGTGCAGGTAAGAATGCCAGAACAGAAATGAAGTTATGATATTCGCCGCCCGGATATGCCAGTCAAGCTCCTCCCAGGTAACCGTCCTGCCGGAGAGCCGTTTTATCTCCCCGGCGTAGATATCCGCCATTTCCCGCTCGTCGGGCTGTATGCCGTCCGCGCGCAGCCGGCTGAAAAAGAAGCTGAGATCCCCCGATGCCGCCCCGGCTGACACTCCCTGCCAGTCGCACAGTACAATATCGCCGCGCTCATTCTGCAGAAGATTATCCCAGTGAAAATCCCCGTGATTCAGAACGGCCATCTCCGCGTCATGCCGCCGTATCAGCTCGTTGATCCGGCCTGCGGTGCGCGTCAGCGCGCTCCTGTCAAAGACCCCGGGATGCTCCTCCAGCACCGAGCGCCATCCCTCTGCTGCCTCCCTGAGCTGCTCATCGGAAAACGGCTGCGCCGCCCGATGCTCCTGCCGGAGAAACAGCGGGATTTCAGCACAATGCACGGCAGCAATCGCTCCCATAATCTTTTCCTTCTGCACGGTACTGATGTCTGTGCGCGGCAGCGGTTGGCAATACTGCATCAGAATCGCCGCTTCCTCCTCCGTGCTCTTCAAATCCAGAATCTCAGGAAGAAAACGGCGAATCTCCGACCCGGCGCATTCGTACCACCTGACCTCCCGCCGGCAGGACGCAAACAGTTCCTCTGTTCCCTCCTCCCGGCGGATGCGTTTGAACGCGTATTTCTCTCCGATTTTGTATACCTGCGCGCCGCTTTTTCCGCCGTACAACGGCTGTGCGCCGTGCTGCGTAAGATAATTCTCCGCTGCTTTTATGTTCGTTATCCGTTCTGATTTCATGCTGTTCTCCTCCTTTGAAAATCTGCCAGCCGAAAAAACAGGCTGCTGAAAAGCATATTCTTCCGCAGCCGTTTTGCGTCCGTACCCGGACACTCCGTATTTTCCGTACCGCCGGCATTCTGTTAAGGATATCATAGCATGATTTCTTAAAGCGGTGTGCAGATGTAATGTTTTAATCCGGCACCAATTCTGCGGCATAGCTCTCCCCATCATCAGCTCACAGAGCTTCCGGAGTTCTCATGGTTCCAGAAATGTCTCAATTACAACCGCCGGTCTGACCCAGCAGCCGCCTTTCTCTTGGTTTCTGAAGAGTCTCCATGCAGCGTCCCGGCTGCTTTGCACACTCCCTTCGTTCTCCGCTTACTCGGCATTCCATCCCCAGGATATCAGAATACCGCCGAATTTTGTGAGTGCAGCGCTGCCGCGGTGCTGCTTCAGCCAGCTTACAATTCCATTCTGCTGGGCACAGTAAGTCTCCGCCTCCGCACGGCTCATCCCATGATTCATAAAATATGCGATATTCTCTTCCAGCTCGTTTTCCGTTTTTTCGTCATCCCAGTGATCCGCGCGGATCACATCCGACAGCATCTCCTCATAACCTTCCTGCTCCGGACAGAGGAAATTTACGCGGTCGTTCATGCGGCAGCTCACCTCGTGCAGTCCGGCCTTTCTCATATAGTGCGGTATTTTCATCGCAATGGAATAGTCCCTGTTCTGCATGGCAAGCTCAGTCCGCCAGAGCTTTTTCAGGCCGCTGCAGGTGCACAGCCCGGCATAGTCCATACCGTCAATATAAAGCCCGTCCGCCTCAAATTCACGGTTGCACTCCATGCTGACAACCAATCCGCCCGGCTTGGCATGGGAAATCATTTTTTTCAGAAAACAATCCCCGCCGTTCACATGCCTCAATACGGCCTGCCCCAGAACCATGTCATACTGCCGGATGCTCTTCCATTCCAAAAAGTCCGCACAGACAAATTCCGCAGAGCATCCCGACTCCGCGAAAAGCCGGCGGGCTTCCGCCAGCATCTCCTCCGAAAAATCAACCCCGACATAACGGCTTCCCGGCGGCAGCAGACCGAGCAGAAGCAGACCCATGGCCCCGCAGCCGCAACCGCAGTCCAGCAGCTCCACCGGGTGCTCCAGCCTCCATACTTCCCGCACGAGAAAGCGCAGATAATCCTCATTCCACATCGCTCTGCGCGTCCGCTTCAGGTACTCCACCCGGTGCGCCCAGTATTCTCTGCAGCCGGAATCCGACGGCCTGTAGTCGTCCGCAAGCGGCACCAGACCGAGCAGCGCATCCACGGATACCGAAAAGCGTGCGGCAAGCTTCGGAAGCATTGTCACATCCGGCAGCACCGTGCCGTTCTCCCACTTACTGACGGTCCGGTCGGACACCGACAGCAGCTCCCCCAGCTCCTGCTGCGTCATGTTGTTCTTTTTTCTCAATTCCGCGATTCTGAGTGTCAGCATTATTTATCCTCCTGTTTCCCGGGCCGAACATACGGCACACGCTGTTATTTTCACTGGGATTATACCGCGTGCAAAGACCCCTGTCTTCTTCCAATGCGGCGAATGCTCTCTCCGATTAAGAGAATCAGCGGGGCATTTCAAGATACAGACAAAAACAGATGGACGGCCATGGCGCTGAAATGCACCGGCGAACCACAGAAAACAATCCGCAGAAAACAATTATCGTGAGAAAAGGGCAGTCAACCTGTCAAGCCCGCGTTTCCACAGGTGAAGATGCAGCGTATAAACGCCGAAGCCGCCGATCAGCCCGGTCAGCAGACGCCGCCGGTTCGTGGACTCCCGGATACCGGCATATTGAATCAGCCAGTCGGCAAGCATCACACACGACAGCAGCACGCAGCTGGCCGGCCGCAGTCTTCTTTTCCGAAACGCTGCAAAAGCGGCGGGCACGGCCAGCAGTACGCCGGTACATCTGGCACATACCGGAAACTGATAGCCCCGCCAGGCAAAACTGCGCTCCGGCAGCTGGTGACAGCCCAGGCGTTCCCCCGCATCCATCAGACGCCGCCATAATCTTTCTCCTTTTTCCATCATATTTCCCCCTTCATACCGTTTCCGGGCACTCTCTGAAGGAGCGCCCGGAAATGGAAGTGTTCCGCCGCTGTTATGCCTTAAACTTGTAACCGCACTGACTGCAGATCCAGAATGCCCTGCTTGTGGTCCGCTTTCCGCGTCCGCACAGGCCGCACAGCAGTCCCGTCGGCCCGAAAAGAACCGCTCCGCAGCAGCCTTTGCCCGCATGAAAATCCTTTCCGCTCGTCGTGGTCTCGCTGATAATCTGACAGTCATTATAACCGCATTTCGGACAATTCATTGTGATATCCCCCTCTCTAAACTTTATATTTTATTATAGCAGATCTCCGTTTCACTTTCCAGCCCTTGTAAAGTAATAAATAATATACCATATACTTATGATGCGAAAAATCTGCGGCCCGCCAAAAAGCAGAAAAGCATGGACATTGGGTATTTACAGCGGTATAATAAGATTAAGCAATTCATTCTCTGAAACATCAGTGAAAGGGGTTTACTATGGAAAAAATCAATCAGTCAGGGACAGGACGGGGCGGGTCGTTCCTTCAGTCTCTCAAAAGCAAAATTGCGATCATGGGCATTCTGGCAATTGCAGGTTCCCTCGTTATCGGAAACATCGGGATTTCCTCCATTTCCCGAAATGCCCGGAACAGCCAGATCGAATCCGCTGTAAATGCAATCAGTGTTCTGCAGTCGCAGAACGAGGCGAATGAAGCTCTGTATCAGTATTATGTAGACCGGAGTTATCTGGACAGCATCATTAAAAATCTTGACCGCATGGAAAGTGAGGCTTCCTCACTTCAGTCCATCGCAGATTCCTCCTACCAGGATTCCATCAGTTCCATTCTGGCCGGAGTAAAGGAAAGTAAGGCAAATTACAACAACATTATCAACCTGCACAATTCTCGCGGCTTCGACGAGGGTACCGGTGCATACCTCAATTATCTGAACACCAGCACCGAGCTGACGGACAGTTTCAAGTCTCTGGTCAACAACAACGACTGGATCGAGATCAAATGGATCGATGCAAACATGGGTGACGGCCAGACGGTTTCCATCGACGGCAGCGATTACATCAAATTCGTTTACGACAAAGAGCTTCCGGTTGTCGGCAAGAGGAACAATATGGCCTTCCGCGTGGGCGGAACCTTTACATATGGCAAAAACTATTACGTCACCAACATCCGTCTTTCCGGCGGCGGAGAAGAGCAGGCTATCGATCTCACAAAGGTAGAGAAGCTGACAAGCTCGGGCGACGGGCTGGTTTCCGCCGAGCTCACCACCTTCAACGGCGAGCCGGCAATCCGTGTCACCGGCAAATTCAATGCGGACAATCAGGGCTGGGAGGAGGTCGCGGCGCAGATTCCTGTACAGAGCTACGACATCCAGGATTACAAATCCCTTCTGTATGACCTGTATTTTGAGCCGACCGGCGAAGCGTTCGGTTATCGCTACGGCGGTTCGATCAGCGGAGTATATGGTTTTGCAGGTAAGGTCGGCGAGCTTGACAATGCTGTGAGAAGCTACAGCAAGCTTGTTGTCGAGGGCAAGGATATCAGCGGAAAACTTGGGGAAGTAGAAGCACTTCTTGCCGAGCTCGAGGAAAACATTCCGAAGTACACCACCGACGAGGGTCTGGCAAAGATTTCTTCTGAAAAGCTGGCCGCCAAAAAAGAAGCTTTTGATGCACTGAAGAGCAGCGACCTCGTTATGATCGAGTTAAAGAAGGAAAACGCACAGATCAGTACCCAGCTCTCCAAACTCTGCGGGGAGATCAGCACCAGAGCAGCAGAGCAGGTAAACTCCGTAAGAAAAAGCGCAACCACCCTTATTCTTGTAGTACTGGTAATCAGTGCTGTTATTTCGCTCGTCATCACCCTGATTATCAGCACCAGCATCAACAGAAGCATGAATTCCTTCCGGAAATCCCTGGATCAGATTGCACAGGGCCGGATCGCCGTCAGAGTCAGCGAGAAGCGCCGCGACGAGTTTTCACAGTTCGGCAGATGCATCAACAGCTTTCTGGATAATCTGCAGGGAACCGTTCAGAAACTGCAGCAGGTTTCCAGGGTTCTTATCGAATCCGGCAATACGCTGGAGGAACGCGCCAATATGACAAGGGGCGCTGCCGATATTATCAGCGGGGCTTTAAGCGAGATTTCCAGGGGCGCCGGCTCGCAGGCGGGCGACATCGAGAATTCTTCGCAGCAGGTTGTCAGCATGCGGGCGAATATTGATGAAATTATCGAGAGCATAGATAAGCTCTCCTCCACCTCCAACAACATGAATACCAAGGGTCAGGAGGCAACTTCCATCATGCTTGAGCTGAGCAAATCCAGCGATCAAACCACGGATGCCTTCAACAAAATTGCCGCGCAGATCCGCAAGACCGACGAATCCGTTATGAAGATTCAGGAGGCCGTCAATCTTATTGCTTCCATCGCAAGCCAGACCAATCTTCTGTCGCTGAACGCAAGCATTGAGGCTGCGCGGGCAGGCGATGCCGGAAGAGGCTTTGCCGTTGTGGCGGGAGAGATCCAGCAGCTTGCGGAGCAGACCAACTCTTCGGCAAGAATTATTAACGGGATTATCGCAGGGCTGTCCGAGGAATCCAAACAGACAGTTCAGTCCATCAATGATGTCACCGCCATTATCGGTGATCAGAAGGAGAAGCTTGATGAAACCAAGCTGCGCTTCCGCTCCGTAAGTGAGGATATCGAGATTACCGAATCCGCGATGAAGGGCGTACTGCAGCAGGCGGAAATCTGCAGCAGTGCTGGCAGCCATGTCGTTGATCTTATGACGAATCTTTCCGCAATCGCAGAAGAGAACGCTGCTTCCACAGAGCAGACCAACACGTCCATGAACGAGCTGAACAGCGCGACCATCTCGCTGGCGGAAACCGCTCAGGAGCTGAAAAAGCTGTCCGATGTACTGAATGCTGACCTCAGCTACTTTGATCTGAAGGAAAGGTAAAAACAGTCCGGCTCCTGCCTATTTAAGGAAATAAATTCTGCCCGGGTTTCGGTTATCCCGCATCCGGGCAGAACTATTTTACACGGCACAGCCGCCCCGGCATTTTTTTCAAAACAGCTGGAAAATTTCACAAAGTATGCTATAATCAGAGTTGGTCAATTACCTGAAATTAGATGCAAAAGGAGGATATTTCGTTGAGATTAGTTACACGCTCCGATTTTGACGGTCTGGTGTGCGGCGCCCTGCTGCTGGAGGCCGGCATTATCGATCATTGGAAATTTGCTCATCCGAAGGATCTGCAGGACGGCCTGATCGAGATTGATGAAAACGATTGTCTTGCAAACGTTCCGTATGTGGAGGGCTGCGGCCTGTGGTTCGACCATCATTCCAGCGAGCACGAGCGGCTGCAGCTGGCGGGTAAATACAAGGGAGAAAGCAGAATCACTCCGTCCTGCGCAAGAATTATCTATGAATATTACGGCGGTGCGGAGCGCTTTCCGCAGTTCGGCGAAATGATGGAGGCCGTGGACAAGGTTGATTCCGGCAATCTTACGATCGACGAGATTATGAACCCGTCCGGCTGGATTCTGGTCGGTTTTCTGATGGACCCGCGCACAGGGCTCGGGCGCTGGAGGCAGTTTTCCATATCGAATTATCAGCTGATGGAAAAGCTTCTGGAGAGCTGCCGCGTTATGACCACCGATGAGATTCTTGCACTTCCCGATGTGCAGGAAAGAATCGCGGTATACAATGAACAGACTGCAAAGTTTAAAGAAATGGTCACGGCTCATACCCGCGTAGACGGAAAGGTTATTATTACGGATCTGCGCGGTATTGATCCGATTTATACGGGCAACCGTTTCCTGATTTACAGCATGTACCCGGAGCAGAATATTTCCGCCTGGATCGTCAGCGGGCGCGGCGGCGCGGGATGCTCGGCTGCTGTCGGTTACAGCATACTCAACCGCACCTGCAATATTGACGTCGGAAGTCTCATGCTCAAATACAACGGCGGCGGTCATAAAAAGGTCGGCACCTGCCAGTTCAGTGACGACACGATGAAGACGGAACTTCCGAAAATGCTTTCAGAACTCTGCGAGATGGCAAATAAGTAATCTGTTTGCTTCTTAGAGTTTTCTGCAGGGCCGAAAAGAACAGCGGAGAATTTTCCTGCAGTGCAGTCAACGCATTGTGAAATTTACTCTGCGCTTTTTCTAAACAGAATATCAAAAGATATGGGCTTCCGATACTTTTCTTGGATAACAGGAAATAAAGACGGGAGCTCTATTTTTCTTTAAATACAAGGGGTTGTCAATATCAACCTTGGATTGATAAAAACTACACACCTTCGTTATTGTACCTGCAGACTCCTTCCGTTATAATTCAAGTATCTGCAGAGGAACTTTAAAGGATATATCCGAAAACCATCACAAGTCGTGAAAGGAGCAGTTACTATGAATTCTATCGGAAGCAATATCAAACTTCTGCGCAGAACCAAGGGAGTTACTCAGGAAGAGCTGTCGGCCGCACTGCATATTTCCTGTCAGGCTATCAGCAAATGGGAAAATGAAGCTTGCCAGCCGGATATCTCCCTGATTCCCGCCATCGCCAATTACTTCGGCGTCACCATCGATGAACTTTTTGGCTTCCATCTCCAGGCTATGACGGATAAGGAGCGCTTTATCCGTTCCATGGCGGATACCGAGGTTCTGAAGCTCGGCGCTTTTACGCTTAAGGCAGGGGACAATTCTGATTATTATGTTGACAGTGAAAACTTCAGCACCAACGCTCAGATTGCTAAGCTCGGCGAGTTTTTTGCCGATCGCATCCGCGAAAATCACATTGAATTTGACTGTATTGTTGGTATGGCATACCATGGTATTTCCTTTGCCGCCGCTGCCGCGGTTTCTCTTTACCAGAAATATGGCGTAACAGCGCACTTCTGCCATGACAGAAAGGCGGCAGACAGCAGAGGCCGCATACTGTGCGGCTACACTCCGAAGGCAGGCGAGCGCGTCATTATTATTGACGATCTTGTTTCCAGCGGAAGAACTCTGACAGAACGCATTGACCGCCTTATCACGGATACAAAGGCCACTGTAGCCGCAGTGATTGTGATTACCCAGAAGGAAGCCGGCGCTGCGCTTATCCGGGATAAGTACGCCGCACCTGTGATCTCTGTAATCAGCGACGAGGATATTCGCTGCGCCGTAAAAGGCGGTATCGTATAACCTCTCTGTGTTCCTGCTGAACAGATTGTATGGTTTAGAATTGGACGGGAACGGCGGTTTTCGCTGTTCCTGTCCGAGGGACAAAATCGGATTAAATACGCTATACCGTTGGATAACAGAATACCGTAAAATGAAAAAGGACCGGAATCAGTTTCCGGTCCTTTAAAGGCGACTGGCGGATTTGAACCGCCGATCAGGGAGTTGCAGTCCCACGCCTTACCACTTGGCTAAGTCGCCGTATTTATATGTTATATGATATGCGGTATTTCATTTTTCATGACATTAA
>ERZ777305.3383-NODE-3383-length-11111-cov-3.256603_pt1 | contig 11111 bp, 9 predicted proteins | sample MGYA00374965_ERZ777305 | MGnify/ENA primary metagenome ERZ777305 (study PRJEB29328, sample SAMD00013331) | mouse gut metagenome | study: EMG produced TPA metagenomics assembly of the Metagenome analysis of fecal microbiota from mouse which was promoted...
GCAGCCGCCACAGCCGCTATAACCGGAGCTTTCAAACGGCCAGGGTTTCCAAGAGGTATTTCTTCTTCCCGGATCTCCTCTCGGTAAAGCTCCTTTTTTCCCGGAACGCGTTCTCCGCCTATCTTCCGCAGCTTCCCCGGTTCCTGCGGCTTGGATAAGACGTGTTCCCGCAGTTCTTCATAGTCGTAAAAGTACTCCGCCAAAGTGGAGGTGAGACGCCCTCCTGCCGGATAACCCAAATAGGTTAAAGTTGCTTCCCATTCGGAATCATAAGAGACCCAATATTTCTCCAGCCATCCATAGCAGCAAACAGCTTCATACGTTTCGGGCAGCTCATAGGCATCCCAAGAAGTCACCGTATAAATCACATATAGCAGATCGCAGGTATTTCCCTGATGGCTGACTGTCATAGGTATCCGTTCCAAATCATTGTCCGGCAAATCCGTAAGCGTCTTTGTCAGCGTATAAACATCCGCACCCTCCGCTTCTTTCGTGCCAGTCACCCGGATATGAATCGAAGATTCATCCAGCACATACAAAATTTCCCCCGCATCCTCATACCGGGGAATCCGTGTTACCTGGCCTGCCGGAAGCCGCAGAGTTTTTGTCATTGTATCCACGGCTGTATCCGGATCCCGGACAGTCTCTTTCGCAGAGGGCGGAGACGGTTCTTCCGCCCGCACTTCGGCTCCCAGCAGACAGGCAAAACACACAATCAGCAAGACCAGTTTTCCCGGTCCTGCGGTTTCTTTTCTTACAGACCTTTCTTTTTTCAATCCGATCGCTCCTTTCTGAATCGGGTGGGATGAATGAAGAATTGCAGATAAAAAGATTTTCATAGACGAAGACGCCGGAAATCCGATCACACACACTTTTCCCGGCGCTTGAAGAAATAAAATAGATGGCCGTCAAATACTCTTTCTAACATATTGGTCATTCATGGAATTTAGGGAAACGCAGGAGCAAACACATCCCGGACGTGGAGGAGATCCTCCGAATGTCCGGATGTTTCATTTTGTCCTAAACAAAACTATAATAAAGTTTCCGTCTTATGTCAACAGAAACTGGAGTTTTTATACTTTTTTTAGAAATTATTCACATCCTGTTTTTCGGCAAAAAAAGAAAGCTGGAAAAGAGACTTGAACTCTCGACCCCTTCATTACGAGTGAAGTGCTCTACCGACTGAGCTATTCCAGCTTGCGCTTATCAGCATTTGATATTATAATCGAAAAAAAAGAATTTGTAAAGGGGTATTTTTGTGATTCGGTTAAAATTCGGTAAAAAGAGACAAATCCTTCCCATCCTGCTCCTGGCGGCTCTGGTTCTGCTGCAGGGATGCGCACCCGGGACAGAAAAAGAGCCCGGAACCGCCCTCATCATGAATGCTTCCGGAGAAGCGGCCGGACAGTTTACAAAACAGCTGGATCTCTGGGAGCAGGAAGAAGCTGCAAAGCTTGCGGCCGCCCGGCAGGAGGCCGAAGCCCTGGAACAGGCGAAAGCCCAAGAAGAGCAGAACGAAGCACAGCAGGAAGCAGCGGAAATAAGCGGAAATCCTTCCGCTACAGGCATATCCGCAGGTGAAAACGGCTATCTGGTAGCCATCGATCCCGGCCACCAGGCAAAGGGAAATTCCGAGCAGGAGCCTGTGGGCCCAGGCGCTTCCGAGACGAAAGCCAAGGTAGCAGGAGGAACCTCCGGCGTCGCCAGCGGCCTCCGGGAATATGAGCTGACCCTGCAGGTATCCATGAAACTAAAGCTGGAGCTGGAAAACCGGGGTTACCGGGTGTTGATGATCCGGGAAAGCCACGACGTAAATATCAGCAACGCCGAGCGGGCCCAGACAGCAAATGATGCCCAGGCCGACGCCTTTATCCGCATCCACGCGGACGGGGCTTCGGACAGCTCGGCAAACGGCATTATGACCATCTGCCCCACAGCCTCCAACCCTTACTCCCCAGCCATCTACGAACGCAGCCGGGCACTGTCCGCTGCGGTTCTCTCCAACATGGTCCGTGTAACAGGGGCAAAAGAACGCAAGGTCTGGGAAACTGATACCATGAGCGGCATCAACTGGTGCCGCATCCCGGTAACTATTGTGGAAATGGGATTTATGACCAATCCCGAAGAAGACCTGAAAATGGCAGAAGAAGACTATCAGCAAAAACTCGCCCAGGGCATGGCAGACGGACTGGACGAGTTCTTCGGAATTACAAGGGAATAAGAAACCTGTAATGCCGCTGAAGCGGCGTGCCGGCTCTGCCCTTCTCCCGTCACCGGAGGGCAATCTGGCACATTTTCATTGCCTCCAGGGCATTTTCGTGGCTCTGGGGCGTGACGCCTGCGCAGCAGGAAGCAGTCACCGAAACGGGCATCTCCGGGAAAAAAGCTTTCAAAAGCATAGCATTTGAAATCACGCAGATATCCGTACAAAGGCCGATAACCTCCACGCTTCCCACACCCTCCGGGTAACGGGCTTCCAGATAAGCAGGCAGATCTTTGGAGCCAAAGGCAGCCTTGTCCAGTACCGCACAGCCCTTCTTTTCACAAAACTGTTTCAGTTCTTCCTGAAGCTCCCACCCCTTTGTTCCTTTGATGCAGTGGGGAACGGGGAGATTCTTCCCTTCCTGGGTCTCCAGGTAATTTTCAAAATGAGTATCCCGTGTAAAAAGCACGTCCCCCTCAAATTCCTGCACCCGCCGGATAACCGGCGGGAGGATGTTCCGGGCCTCCTTAGTGCCGAGCGCTCCGTCAATAAAATCATTTTGCATATCTACCACCAGCAGCAGTGCTTTCATATACATTCCCTCCCTTTCCTGACCGGATTTCTTTTATCATACCCTTCCTCTGCTCTTGCGTCAATCCCTGCGGGCTCTTTATAAATATTTTAGAAAGCCCTCACAATTTTTTAAGACCGGGTACACATATCGTACACATTCCTGCAGTAAACTAGAATTAATCCAAAAGGGGCTGCCGGTGCTTGCGGGTGCCGACCAGCTTCGACAAACCATAACGGAGGCAACTCCTTTACATACAGGACTGGTATTTCTCTGCCGGTCCTCTTTTTTGACTTTTCATTATTTCCGCAAACAATCTTTTCCACTTATAAAGACACAGGTTCTGCAGATACTAGAACAGACGGCAAATCCAATTACCGTCTGCTGTAAATCCCAAACCGGATTTTTGGCTTACCCACCTAAAAATCACATGAAATGTAAAAAGGAGGCGCACCATGACAGAGAATAAGAATCAAAGCATTGCCTGTACCGTAAACAACTGTACCTACCATGCCCAGAAGGAAAATTACTGCACTCTGGACAAGATCCAGGTAGGAACCCATGAATCCAATCCCACCAAGGTGGAGTGTACGGACTGCCAGTCTTTCCGGTATAAAATGTAATCCTTAACGGCAGCCGGCCGGAAAACAAACTGAAAACAGGGACGGTCCCCGCTTTAGCCTAAGGCCTGCGGGGGCCGTCCCTGTTTTGTTCCTCTTATCCCAATGCTCCTATTCCAATGCTCCTAAAGCAGAGAATTGGGGATCAATCGGGGAGTTCCCTGTGGCGTTGAAACACAACACCGCATCTTTTATCTGTCCGTCCTTCACCAGATCCGCATCCACTGCAAAAATCATGGTGTAGGTAATGCTCTCATCCAAATCCAAATGTCTATAGAAGAAGGACTTGGCACGTTTCACTCCCTCCAAATGCTCCGGCACACTGATAAAGAAACATCTTCCGTCTACCTGAAGCCTATAGTGTTCGCTGGGTACCGGCAGATAGTCATCTTTGATCCGATTCCAGGTTCCGTCCGCCCGCTTTTCCACCCGTACAAGGCAGGCATCCAGAGCCGTGTCTTCATCTGGCCCAAACTCTGCATTTTGCTTCATAGTGGCCTCCACCATCAGGAACTTAACCTCCGTTCTTTCTTCCATCTCTTCCCCTGTCTCGTAATTTGTACAAATCCGCTGATAGGGCTTGTGGGTTCCATCTGCATTCAGCCAGGGCTTCAGCTCTTCCAGGTCATAGGCACCGTCCTCTGTGTAGCCGGGAATGTCATAGAGGCTGTCATAAACCTGCACCTTATTTACCGTCACTTCATTTCCGTCAAATACCTTTAAGCTCTCTCCCACCTTCGTAATCTGATCGGCAGTCACGCCCTTATCGGCCAGCCGCCAGAACTCCTCATCTGCCGCCTCTTGGGCCGCCCGCATCTCTGCATCGTCACCCTTTTCCAGATCCGCGTATTCCATGCTGCCCTCTGTCACCGTAATCTGCAGGTTCTCCGCCACCTGCTTCATTTCTTCTATGGGTACAATAAAATCTCCATACACCCTTAGTACATAGCCCTGCTCCGGGTTAAAAAGAAGGATATCCTTGCCCCACTCATACTTTTCCGCCTCCTGGTAGGTAATAATATGAGCTTCCATCCCCTGGATAGTAGTCTTCTCCACCTGATCCACATGGCTGAAATCCATTATCCTCTTCTGCTCCTCAATATTGAACACCGAAATAGGTATAAGGGTAATCCCGTGGCCGTAATTTTCTTCCGTCCAGTATTTGCCGGATCCTTCTTCAAATTCCTTCATACCCTCCGGCAGGTATCCGGGAACCGCCTTCACCTCCACAGGCTTCAGATCATAATTTACCTCAAAGGCATAGCTTAAATTATTTCCTTCCTGGTTTACCGTCTTGGAGAAATATCCGGCGGCCGCCATCACTCCGAAGCCGGAAACCGCAATGAGTGCCGCCGCAAGGCCTGCAGCCCAGGCCCGGCGCAAGGGGCGTTTCCGTATCGGACGCACCTTGCCTCCCTCCGTCTTTTGTCTGCTTCTGGCCCGCACAATGTCATAGGCCGCTTGGATTTTGTCTTCTGTCGCTTCCGGAATGGGCAGTTCCTGCATCAAAACAAGCTCCTCTTTACCCCGGATCTGCTGATTCACCTTTTTCATTTTCATACCTCCTATTTCCAGTCTGATTCCAGTTCCGCCTCAAGGCTTGCGCTGTATATTAAACTACCATCGGAAAAAACGCCTGTTTAATCTTCCTCCGGCCCCGCTGGAGCCTGGATTTCACCGTCGCCTCATTTACCTTTAGAAATTCCGCTATCTCCCTAACCCGGAAGCCCCATACGTAAAACAGTATCATCAGCATCCGGTCCTCTTCCTCCAGGGGCTCTAAGTAGGCCAGGAACTCCCTGGTTTTCTCATCCTCCCCGGAAATATTCTGCTCGAACATCTCCGTCCGGTCCGTGTATTCCATGCGGCCGTTCCGCCTCAGCATGTTCTTGCAGTTGTTAATCAGGATCCGCACCAGCCAGGTCCCGAAGTAAGCTTCTTCCTTCAATTTTTCCATATGTTCAAAGCAGTCCAGGATGGTTTCCGATATGGCATCCGCCACATCCTCCTCCCGTTTCAAATACGCTTTCGCCACTTTATACATGGACTGCTTGTTTCTTTCCATCAACTCCACAAAAGCATCCGCGTCTCCTTCTCTGGCCCGCCGGACTAATAATTCTGTCCCGTCCCGTTTCATCTCTTGTTTCATTTCATATTCCGCCTCCTCCTGCTTGAAGTTCCGCAGCTGTCCGGGCACCTGCTGTTTTTCTCTTCTTAAATGTACATTCACTTATTAGACAAATCAAGAATGAAAATGGATGCAGAAAAAAAATAATTTTCCGTATTGACACAAGAACGTATGTTTGCTATTCTTTTCTTATCCCACTAATCAGAACATATATTCGATTTCATTCCGAATCGGATACGGTTATTTAAGAGGAGGCCTTATTAATGGAACGCACCATATTCCAAATACGCAAATATCACTCCGGACGTCTGAAAGAATTCGGTTACAGTCTCTCCAATACCTGGGAGGAATCGGAGCTCCTTGGGGAGGTGGTCCAGGTTTTCGACAATCAGATTCTGCGGACCATCCGCCAGATCCGGGGACTTACAGATACCTCCCGGCTCTCCGACTATGTAGTCGTTGTCATGGACACGCCAAAGCAATACGAAACCCTTTTCCGGGAAGGCTTCCGCCTAAACGGGGCCTGCTACCGGAGGCTCAGCTGTTCGGCCAGCCAGGCACGTGTTTCCACTGTGGTATTCTGCTGCACGGAAATCCTGGCTGAAGTGCAAAACCGTCTGAACAATGGACGGGACCCTGCAAAGAAGCTTTCTCCCAGCAAATTTAACGCGTATTTCGGCCTGGCAGGCTCCGCAACCCAGACCGTCAGCGAACCCCGGTTTATTGTCGTAAAGGATTTCGTAAATACCGTCTCCTTTCCTGCCAATTATGTAGCGGAAAACGGACCGGAGGAAGACGACACTGTCATTCAGAAAATGATGGAACAGGTTCCCATGAACCGGACCGACGGCTGCGGGCTGATTACTTACGAAAAGGCGGAACAGTGGGCAGGGGAATTAGGACTTGACTACGTGCCATCCCAATTCTGCATCCGCCAGAATTTCATCAAGGGAATGCTCTGTGTCTTCCCCATCCTGGAATTCTGCCAAGAGATCAACCAGGGAAATTACCTGGTTGACACCATTTACCGGGATGACCGGGGCCGGCCTGTCCGGGCAGATCTGCGGGAGTGCGATGTCATTCTCACTGAATCCCAGTTCAAGCTCTGGGACAGCTTTGAGAGCCTGGAAATCTACATTGATAACTGCCGGAAAAACGGCCTCTCCTGGGGCATATCCCTGACTTCTCCCCGGGAGCCCAAGCATATGCTGAAGCTGAATTATCAGTTTCTCCAGACCCTGAGATTATCCCATGAGGATATAGAAGCCCTGGCAGAGCCCACCGCAGACTGGCTGCGGAAAGTCTCCTACGACGATCCCTGGTATATGCTGCTGTTCCTTCTGGGCGTCAACAACAATGAAGAAAAAATCCGCACATTCTTTGCCCAGGATGACAAGTACTGGCTGAAAGCCCTGGCCGCCTGCCCGGAACTGAAAAACGACCGCTATATCCGGGGCAAGATACGGGATCTGATGCGCCGCAAATTAAGCTGCGCCTGCAAGGGCGATATCTATGTGGATGGAAATTTCCAGGTGCTGGTCTCCGATCCCTTCGGCTTTATGCAGCACGTATGCGGGCTGCCTGTCACAGGGCTTTTATCCCGCGAAGAATCCTACTCCGGCTACTGGAACAGGAAAGGCGTGACAGAAGTGGACGCCATGCGCTCTCCCCTGACCTATCTCTCCGAACATGTACTGCTGCACTTTGTAAAGACGGAAGAAACGGAGAAATGGTACCGCTACTGCCGGGACGGGATTATCCTGAATTACTACGGGCATGAGACCGTCAATTTCGCCGGTGCAGACTTTGATATGGATATCGTCGCCACAACGCCCAATCCCATTATGAAAAGGGGCATTTACCCGGGCGAGCTCCCCGTGGTCTACGATGTACCCAAGCCCTTTCAGGTTCCCCTGACAGAGGAAGACTTGTACCGGGCGGATACATTTGCCTTCGGCTCCATCATCGGATCCATTACGAACAAATCCAGTTCCGCCTACGCCCTTCTGCCCCGGATTGAGGAAACCTACGGGACGGACAGCCCGGAATACCGGCTGCTGAAATCCCGCCTCCAGCAGTGCTGCAAAGCCCAGTCCGCACAGATCGACAAGGCCAAAATCGGCCGCCAGGTCAAAGGGATTCCCAAAATATGGACCTCTCCAAACGAAGAGAACCTACTTTCCAACCGGGTCCTCCTAAACCGTTATCCATACTTTTTCCGGTATATTTACCCGGAGACCGACCGGAAGTACAAAAAATACCGGAACCAGGCAGACGTAACCTGCAGGCAGAAATTTCTCCTTCCCTTAGAGGATCTGGAAAAGCTCCCGGACAAAACGGAGGAGCAGGAGCTCTTCCTGGAAAATTTCGACCGCTACAGTCCCGTATTAGACAGCCAAAGCACCATGAACCGGCTGTGCCACTATATGGAATCCCTCCGTCTGGATATTGCCGCCCGCACCCGGGCGGATACAAAAAAAGAAATCTGGAAGCTTTACCAGTCATCCAAGCCCTATGATTCCTATTACAGACCGGTGGTTGAAGCCCTCCGGGAAGTGATGAAACAAAAAAGCGCGGATCAGATTCTGGACATTGGCGGAGGACGCTCCTTTGCTGCCTGCCTGGAAGCCGTCTGCCCGGACCAGGAAATTCTGACCAACTGCCTGGTGGACTATTTTTACCAGGAACGTCCGGCTTCCAATAAAGAACTTCTGTGGAGCACTTACGGCTTCCACATGTACGAAAATCTAAAGAAAAATAAAAGCCTGGCCACGGCCCGCTTTCCCTTTCCTGACCCGGAGGGCAGCATTTCTTACCTTGGCTACCGCTATTCCTTAAAGGAGGTAACACTATGAACGAATATAAATACCGGGAACTGGATCTGGCCGAACGGATTTACCGCTGCGGTTTCCAGAGCAACCGCCTTTCCTCAGAACTCCGCCTGCTGGCTCTTTATCTAAAAACCGTTCTGGGCTTCCGTCCCCGTCAGGTGAAAAACATGCTGGAAGAATTTCTGCAAAAGCAGATGCCGGACTATGCACCGGAAAAATATTATCCCCTGATCAACCGTGCCTTAAGGCAGACGGCCCCCAAGGACAGCCGGCTCATCCAGATTGAAGAGATCCCCGTCTGGCAGGAAGAACTGGACTATATCCGCAAGGTCCCCCTGACAGCCGAAGAGGGCGTAATCCTTGCTGAGGATTACAACTGCCGGAAGCTCCTCTTTGCATTTCTGGTAGAAATGCGGCTGGTGCAGACGGCCTGCCGCCTGGAATCCCTGCCCTTCTATTTTAAGGGGGACAAAAAGCGCTATGCAGAACTGCAGAAAACCGCCAAGATCCCGGAAAGCGTCTCTCTGCACGAAACCCTGATCCACCACCTTAACCAGGCCGGGCTGGTGCAGATACTGTTCGGAGGCATGATCCGGCTGTGTTTCCTGGAGGAACTGGAACATAATTCAAAGCCCGCATATCAACGGGCACCTGCCCTCCGCATCCGAAATCTGACCGCCTATGGCTGGTACTTCGATTACGCAAACAGCCGGCCCCGGATCCGCCTGTGCAGCGCCTGCAGCCAGCCCTTCCGGCCCAGGACCAACCGGCAGATTTACTGCTGTGAGGAATGCGCCAAGGATGCCGGGCGGGAAGCCGGACGGATCCGCATCCGCAGATACCGGGAGCGAAAGGCCGCCTAACAAGATGTAACGGATTTGAAAAATGCTCCAAGCCCAGTATTTTCAAGGCTTTGGAGCATTTTCATTTTTTTCTGTCTTATGAAAGATAATCCAAACAACAGGAAAGGAACACACGATTATGCCAAGAGAAAATCAACCATTCAAAAAAACCGTTTCATTGGGCAGTCTGGAGCTGCTTTCCTACGAACCTGTACATTTTCCATGTACAGGCGGTATTATCTCTCCTCTGCTGAAGGATATTGCAAAAATTGGCTGTGCCCGGTACAATGCACACCTGAATGTGCTGTCGCTGACACCGGGAGCCTTCTACCGGCTCCGCAGCCGGGAAGCGGAATACGATGCCCTCTCCGCCCAAGAACAGGCAGAACTTTCCGTCTACGATTTAATTCTCTCAGACCGTTCCCTGCTGCCGGCCGTGGAAGAGGCCCTGGATTTCTTCTTTGTGGAGACCGTCCGTTTCGAGGAAGCGTATCAAACCTTCTTCACCTATGACGGAACCCGGGATCCGGAAGGAAATCTTCTTCCCACCGGAGCCATCCACAGGGATTTCTACGGCGGGGTCTGCGATGCCATCCTTCTGCGCAACTATTTAAAGCCCCGCCCGGCAGTCCCCCAAAAAGCTGCCGGCAAGCGCGCCCTCTCCATTCTGAAAAAGCTGGAACGCGGCCGGGCAGAACAAAAAGGCGATACCCCGGACGCCCGTATGGAACTGGGCAACATCATCTCCGCCGTAGCCGGCCGGCACCCGGGGCTGGATATCCGGACCATCTGGGACATTACGGTCTATCAGCTGTGGGACGCCTTTTTCCGCCTGTACAGCAACCAGTTTCTGGATCTCCAGGCCAGGAGCGTGGCCGTCTGGGGCGACAAACACAAGCGCTTTGATGCCGCAGCCTGGTATCAAACCTTAAAAATCTAACACCTAAGGAGGAACTATTTATGTCAACTAATTCAACCATGGCCAACAGAGAAGTCTGCGATTTGATTTTCCTGGATTACTCCACCGGAAAGCCTTTCTTAAATCTGGACTATGCCAACGTCACCACAACGGAGCTCACCGGAGAAACCATGTTCGCCTACGGCGGAAAAGGGCATCCCAAAAAGGTGGCCTTCAACGGGGAGCGGGGCGGCACCCTGACCATTGAGACCCAGATGCAGTCCGTAAAACTGTGGCAGCTGATCACGGGCGGAGAGCTGTCCAAGACGGCACGCTTCGTTAAGCGGGTCCAGAAAACCGCTTCCGGTACGGACACCAGCACCATTGCCCTGGACGAGATTCCCGCAAACGGAAATATCAACGTTTATGCGGCCTCCGACGACTGCGGCACAGAGCTGGCCTGCAGCCTGTCCGGCAAAGAAATCACTCTGGAAACCCCGGTAGCGGACAACACTCCGGTGATCGTCTACTACATGGCAGAGGTAACGGACAAGGCAGAGCGTATTTCCGTCAAATCCACCAGCATTCCCAAAGCCTTCACCGTGTACGGCGATACCGTGATGAAGACGGAAAATGACGAGGTCCTGCCCTACCGTCTGATTGCCTACAAGGCTGCACCTCAGTCCACCATGTCCTTGAGCTTCACCAACTCCGGCGATCCGGGAACCATCACCATCACCTGTGATCTGATGGCTGACCGGGATGACAATATTCTGGACCTGATCCTGCTGGAAGAAGAAGCCTAAGAAAGGCTCCGGGAAAGTTCCCACTTCCCAAGGCCGTCAGCATATGGGTAATGCCGCAGCCCGGACATTGAAGATGAAAAATATACCGGAACAGGCAGAGAATGCCTATTCCGGTATATTTTACAAATCCATAATATCCGGCAAGGAGCAAAACTTCCAGTCCTGCTTTTCCAAGCCGTCTGCTATCCATCTTCTTATTCCGCCAGCTTATT
>ERZ777305.3384-NODE-3384-length-11106-cov-3.091394_pt1 | contig 11106 bp, 9 predicted proteins | sample MGYA00374965_ERZ777305 | MGnify/ENA primary metagenome ERZ777305 (study PRJEB29328, sample SAMD00013331) | mouse gut metagenome | study: EMG produced TPA metagenomics assembly of the Metagenome analysis of fecal microbiota from mouse which was promoted...
AAGAAAATATTAACTTGTACGGAACACGAGAACTATTATACTTTATTTCAGCTGTTTTGTAAAGAAGAGATTTTGAATATTTAAAAATTTTTATCCGGGCTGGCGGAAACCCGCGGCGGAAGAGCCCGCATGGGTTCTCCCGCCGCAGCTTTGCACACCTTTGCTTCCTGCGCCTGTGCGGATTTTTCTGTTCCGCGCACGCCCGTCTTTCCGGGCGCCCGGCACTCAGCCGAGCGTCACCTCGGCCGAGTGCTCCCCGCCGTCTCCGAACACTGGTATTTTATTGCCCGAAAGCTCCCTGCCGTCAACGACAAGCTTTGCAACCCCCTTCGATACATGCGCGGGATTTTTCACCGTGATCCGAATCCTGTCTCCGCGGAAGCAGCGCACAACCTCATAGCCATCCCACGCCGCCGGGATTGCCGGATCGATCACCAGCCCGTCATACTCGGGTTTTATGCCGAGAATATACTGGGAAATTGCGATAAAATTCCAGGAGGCAGTGCCGGTCAGCCAGGAATTTTTCGCCTCGCCGAAGCGTTTGGCATCCTTGCCCGCCACCATCTGCGCATACACATAAGGCTCCAGCCGGTGAATTTCGGAATACTCTTCGGTAAACGCTGGTGCGATTCTGGTATAGTAATCAAATGCTTTGTCTCCTCTGCCCATAAATGCCTCTGCGCACATAATCCAGGCATTATTGTGACAGAATACACCGGCATTTTCCTTATAGCCCGCCGGATAGGTCGAGATCTCTCCATACTCCAGATAATATCTGGTAAACGCCGGGTTGTTGAGCACCAGACCATATTTTGTCCCGAGGTATTTTTCCACGGAATCAAGCGCCGCAAGCGCCTTGCCGTCCTCCAGCCCGCATTTTCCCAGAATGCAGAAGCCCTGCGGTTCGATAAAAATTTTGCCCTCCTCGCACTCGCTGCTCCCGACCTTCCGGCCGAAATCATCGTAGGCGCGAAGAAACCATTCCCCGTCGTAGCCGTCGCGCATAATAACGCCGCGCATTTTTTCCACCTCACGCACCGCACGTCCGGCTTCGGCCTCCCGGCCGAGTCTGCTCATCAGCAACGCGTACTCCTCGCCGATATACGCAAACATCCCGGCGATCATAACGGACTCTGCCACCTTGCCGTCCTTTCCCGTCACGGTCTGAAACGATTCCCCGGACTCGGAAGAAAAACAGTTCAGATTCAGACAGTCGTTCCAGTCCGCCCGCCCGATCAGCGGCAGGCCGTGAGGCCCAAGATTGTTGATAACATGATCAAAGGCCCGCTTCAGATGATCCGCAAGCGGCGCGGCAAGTTCCTCCTTATTGTCATAAGGCGTCATTACGTCTAGAATGCCGTAATCGCCGGTTTCTTTGATATAGGCAACCACGGCCAGGATCAGCCAGAGCGGATCGTCGTTGAAATTTCCTCCGATCTCGTCGTTGCCCTTCTTGGTCAGCGGCTGATACTGGTGATACGCGCCGCCGTCCGGCAGCTGCGTGGAGGCGAGATCAAGTATCCTCTCCCGCGCGCGATCCGGGATCTGATGCACAAAGCCGAGCAGATCCTGATTCGAATCGCGGAAACCCATGCCGCGGCCGATGCCGGACTCAAAGTAGGAAGCGCTCCGGGACAGGTTGAATGTCACCATGCACTGATACTGATTCCAGATATTGACCATGCGGTCAACGCGCGCGTCCGCGGTTTTTACCGTGTACCGGGACAGAAGCCCGTCCCAGTATTGCGCAAGCCGCGCAAACTCCCGGTCGACCGCACCGGGCTCCTCAAGCCGGGCAATCATCGCTTCGGCCTTTCGTTTGTTGATAATATTTCTGCCGTTCGGCGCAAAGGCTGACTGCAGCAGCCCATCCGCATCCGGCGTACCAAGCTGCCACTCCCATTTTTCGTCCGCCCCGTTCTCCACATAGCCGAGGAGGAACACCAGTTCGCGCTCCTCCCCCGGCGCAAGCGAAAGCTCCACGCAGTGCGAGGCGATCGGAGACCAGCCGTCCGCAACGGAATTCCCGGATTTTCCCTCCGCCACTGCCCTTGGGCTTTCAAAGCCCCCCCAGGTACCCAGAAAGGCTTCGCGGTCGGAATCAAAACCGGCAAGCGGCGCGTTAACCGAATAGAATGCATAGTGATCGCGCCGTTCCTTGTACTCCGTCTTATGATAGATGACGGACCCCTTGATTTCAACCTCTCCCGTGCTGAAATTCCGCTGAAAATTTGTGCTGTCGTCCTGCGCGTTCCACAGGCACCACTCGACAAAAGAAAAAAGCTTCAGCTCCTTTTTCTCTGCACCGGTGTTGCGCACGACAACCTTATGTACTTCCGCGTTGCAGTCCAGCGGCACAAAAAAGGTTGCCTCGGCCTCAACGCCGTTCCTGCTGCCTTTGATTACGGTGTAGCCCATGCCGTGACGGCACTCGTAGGAATCCAGCTTTCTTTTTGCGGGCGCATAGCCCGGGGACCAGAAATCGCCGCCGTCATACAGATAAAAATATCGGCCGCCCCCCATATCCAGAGGTACATTATTATAACGAAAACGTGTGATGCGGCGCAGCTTTGCATCCCTGTAAAAGCTGTAGCCGCCCGCCGTATTGGAAATCAGTGAAAAAAACGCCTGGGAACCGAGATAATTGATCCACGGATAGGGGGTTTCCGGCGTTGTTATCACATATTCCCTCCTGGCGTCGTCAAAATATCCGAACTTCATGCAAATTCTCCTTTCCTTGCCGCATCTGCTCCCACACAGCTGCGTTCCGGCAGAATCTTATCTCTGCATATGGTTATAGCTCCATTTTAGCATGAAGTGAAAAAAAGCGCTATTGCACGATTTACCAAAATAGCGAAAATATCCTTGTGAAAAAGCTACAATCTTTGCGAAACATTTTCGCTGTTCCCCGGACAAATCTCGTTTCCCTGCATGCTGCAGGCTCCTTCAAATCAAGAAAAAAGCTGTCCGGCATACCAGGGTTACGCAGAACACGCTACGAAATTTTCGCTTTTTCCTCGTCCTTCTGCTTCAGCTCCTGATCATACTGCTCCAGCGCCTTCCTCGTGGCCTGCACCAGATCCCCCAGGAGAAGCATCTGCTCCGCCGTACACTCCGACAATACGCTGTCAATCTCCTCAAGCACTCTGCCGTACAGCCCTTCCTGCCTGCCGCAGGTCAGAAGCAGTGCATCCGGCGTCACCTCCAGCGCACAGGCAAGATCCATCAGTACCTGCGCGCTGAATTTTGTCTTTCCGTTTTCGATATTGCTTATGTGAGGAACCGACACGCCGATCCGTTCCGCCAGTTCCTCCTGCAGCATCCTTCGTTCCTTCCGGAGCTCCCTGATCTCCGCTCCGACTGCCGTATAATCTATTTCCATGTACATCCTCCAAATCGCTGATAGCATAATTGTATCGGATTCGGATCTGCACTTAAATAATCTATAGCAAAATCGTATTCTCTTCGGTTGATGCTTTTAAAGTTTTTTGCCGGTTCCGCCCTTCAGACCGTCCGGATTCCTGCGCTGCCAGTTCCAAGCGTCCCTGCACATATCCGCAATATCGTACTGCGCCTTCCAGCCGAGTTCCCGCTCCGCCTTTTCCGGATTGGAATAACTGACCGCGACGTCCCCTGCGCGCCGCTCCCGAATCCGGTACGGAATCCGGACACCGTTCACCTTCTCAAAAGCCTTCACCACCTCAAGAACCGAGCAGCCCCTTCCCGTGCCGAGATTGTATACCGCAAGGCCGCATTTTCTCCTGATTGCCTCCAGCGCCCGCACATGGCCGCGCGCCAGATCAACCACATGGATATAATCCCGGACGCCCGTGCCGTCCGGCGTGTCATAGTCATCCCCGTAGATGCTGAGCTCCTCGCGCCGTCCGGCCGCCACCTGCGTAATATACGGCATCAGATTATTCGGGATGCCGTTCGGATCCTCCCCGATCAGACCGCTCTCATGCGCGCCGATCGGGTTGAAATAGCGCAGAAGAACAATGTTCCATTCCGGCTCCGCCGTCTGCAGATCGGTCAGAACCTGCTCGAGCATACTCTTTGTCCATCCGTAGGGGTTGGTGCACTGTCCCTTCGGACAATCCTCCGTCACCGGGATCACCGCCGGTTCGCCGTAAACCGAAGCCGACGACGAGAAAATCATATTGGTGCAGCCATGCCGGCGCAGCTCGCCGGCCAGCACAAGCGTCCCTGCAATGTTGTTGTCGTAATACTCCAGCGGAAGCCGGATCGATTCGTTCGGGGATTTCAGTCCCGCAAAATGAATGCAGCAGTCAAATTTCTGCCCTGTTTTGTCCTCGTGCGCCTGTATCGCATGGGAAAGTCCCTCCCTGTCCCGGATATCCGCTTTATAAAAGGGAATATCCTGCCCGACAATTTCGGCGGCGCGCTTGAGCGACTCTTCGCTGGAATTGGTCAGATTGTCCACCACGGCGGCCCGGTGTCCGCTTAAGATCAGCTCAATTACCGTGTGGGAGCCGATATAGCCGGCTCCGCCTGTTACAAGTATATTCATAATCTTATTCTCCTTGTTTTCCCTTTTTATGCCCATTGTACTGCCGGTATGGCTGCACTGCCGCTTGTTCCGGCAGCGGTTTGAAACGTCTGACAAATCCTGATATTTCAGCCGATGCGCCTTCTCTGCAGGCGGGCAGTCTTTCTTAATTGTATTCACTTGTACGCCGAAAAGCAAGCGGAAAATCCGGCGGAAAATCTGCCGGTACGGCAAACCGGACTTCTGCAGAATGCCTGCTTCACCGGCAAAGATTTATGCGGACAGCCTCCTTCAGCAGGCAGGACGGCACAGAACGCATTTCGATAAAATACGGGCCTGCCGGCATAATTTACGGCTGTTCTCTTTTTCCCCTATAAAGTTCTCCGCGATAGACAACTTTCTTCGCTTTATTTTTGCCTTCCAGGATCAGATATTCAAACCGGGCCGTTTTTATCTGCTTTTCTAACCTTTGAATATCCTCTTCCAGCCATAAAGAACCGTCAATATCGACATTTACCAGCTCTGCTTCCCTCAAATCGGCGCCCCGCAGATCCGCTTCTCTCATATTGACATTGCGGAACCTGACCAGCTTCAGATTCGCTTCTCTCAGATCAGCATAATCCAGATTTGTTTTTTCAAAATGCCCGGATCTCAGGTCTGCCCTGAAAAAATTGCATCTCTCAAAATCACAGTCCACAAAATGAGGGGCAAGTATGCCAACATCCGAAAACTGCAAATACCGGAAATCTCCCGCCTGAATCAGGGAATGATCCAGCTTCGGCGAAAATTTTTTCAAATATTTGAGGCTCATTTCTCTCAGAAAAGATTTTGTCAAGTCATAGCCGGAAAATCCTCTGCTGACCAGTTTCCGGCAGAATTCCATATCCCTGAGCGCAATTCTTGCCAGCAGATACTCATAAATGCTTCTGTGAGCAAACTTATAATTTCCATCCGTGCCTCTGCTGAGCAGCGATTTTGATTTTGCCTGAACTTTATCAAACTTCAGCTCTTTATGCGCACAAATCTTTTCTATCTCTTTTTCCGTTATATATGCGGTCTCATGCAGGAACATATATTTTGCTGTCTGCAGTGAAAATTTAAAAAGCTGAAACCCATACCTTTCATCCGCCGATTCTCTGACGATCCAGTTCATAACCAGTTCTTCATAAACTTCAAAGACATACTGAAATTCTTTCGCAGAATCAATGATCAGATTGTCAATAAACGCCAGCAGCATCGGGCGGACCATTAAATCCGGACATTTTACAATTACGCTCTTTGCTCTCCGGACTTTGTCGCTCTCTAAAACGGAATTATATTTTTTTCTGAGATACCGGTCAATCTCCTGCTCATTAAACGGCGATATGTAACACTTAATCAGTCCCCGTCCTGTTCCTTTACCAGCCAGAATCTTCCCCGGATAACCCAGTTCGCTGTCGATATCCGGGAAAAATTGGGTTCTGCAGGTGATAACCACTTTGTAAAACTGCTCCGTTTCGCTGAAAATTTTCTTCAGCTGCCTGGTATAATCCTTCATAACATGAGGATCTTCATCAAGACCATCCAGAAGCAATATTGTTTCCGATTTATTTTTTATATCTTTTATTATTTCCAAGGCATTGGTCAAATAGAACGGTATTAAAAATACTTCGTATTTTCCGAATATTTTTTTATAGCATTTATTGAATAATTTCAATACAAAAGTAGTTTTCCCCATTCCGGAATCACCAAGAACTATTATATACTGAATTGTCGGATCTCTGAAAATTTCTCTGGAAAAATACGGAATCATCTTTACTTCCGGCAGCAAATCCCTGCTTTTGTTTCTGGAAAAGTAATCCGCAACTCTCCCCCGGGTCGGAATATAATACTTCATTGACAATTTCGTCTGTTCATCTTTGTGCAGATACAGATTCTTTTCTTTTTTATGTTCTTTTTTAAATTGCAAATAAGTCATAATTAACCCAAGAAATGCCATAACCGTACTTGCAACACCGGCGAATGAATTAATACTCGGAAGATTTTCTATAAACCAATCCAAAATATCCGTCTCCTTTGCCCTGTGACATAATATACGCAATCCCCAAATTCTTATTTTCAGATAACGTTCGATTTCGTCATTTTATTTCACCTTATTTTTTAAATATTATATAAAAATAACGGTTCGTTTTTATGCAACATTACTAAATGGTATTGTTTTATCTTCCTCTGCCTCCGTTCATACGCCTGGAAAAGGCGGAACCTTGAACGGCCCCGCCCCTTATTTATCTCTGATTTCATCTTCTGCTGGCAATATGCTGAGTATACCTGCTCTCCCGGAATTTTCCATTCTGCATTTTTCCATTCTGCATTTTTTCATTCTGCATTTTTCCATTCTGCAATTTTCATACCGCCTGCAGCCCTGCTTTCCGGCAGGCAAGGCAGCCGCCTTTTCCCGCTCCGGCTGCCTATATCAGTCCTTCATATCCCAGCTCCCTGCGCAGCCTCGCATTGCTGCGAAGAAATTGAATCAACAGTTTATTCCCTGTCTGAGCTATCATATCTTTTCTGAAATTGCCATCTATTCTTACTTCATCCAATCGGTACACTACATAATACAGCTGCACAATCTCGCTGTTGTTCAAAACGATCTTCTTCGGATAGCCCCGGGATGTATGAGTCCTGATACCGTCGTACTCATAAAGTGCTTCTTCACCCGGATACTGTCTTCTGGCAGCCGCCACCAGCCTTGACAGCTCCCCAGGACCATCCTGCTTTGTCAGAATCCTTCTTCCCGGCTCCGGATTTCCGAGATCTGTTCTCAGTATCCGCACCATATTCTGACGATCAATCTCCGGACCGCCGCGATGCATCAGCCGGATTCGTCCTCCATCAAAATAAATGCTGCCCGCATGTTCTGCTTCGCCCGCAAAAAAGCCGTCCAGAGCACTTTTCGAAAATGTGGCAAACCAGAGCGCGGAGGCACTGAAATCCGCCGGCGGCACAGCAGTATTCCTCTGACTAAATTTCAGCTTTGCACTCTCAAGCCTTTTACAATAAAGATTCCACAGATATTCGGCTCTGTCCGCTGTCAGCCGCAAAGCTACTCCTGAATTGCTTTTTCATAAAACATCAGTCTCATATCAAAATTGAAAATACAGCATACGATCTCGGCTTTTGCCAAAGAATAATCCGCCTGCATTTTCGTTTTCATCACCCGCAGAAACTCGGCATACCGCCGCTTTTCCTCCCAGCTTCCGCGCTCCTGAAATACCTCCACCTCTGAGGAAATATAATATCTGTACGGCAAAAAGTAAATGCTGCTGCTATCTACCAGCCCTGTTATCAGCGGCGCTGCACTGGCCAAAACTCTCGGAACCTGCGCAGTCTGCTGCGGCTGCGGAATATTTGCCGTCTGTGCACTGCCCGGTCGTTTCACCCCCGGCGTAGGTAGCACCTCCCGGACAATCATCCTTGCAGCGTTTCGCAATCTTCCTCCGCCCATTCCGTTCCTCCCTGAAGCTGTTATACCTGTTTATCCCGGCCATCCCCTCTTGGCTGACTGTTTTCGGTTTCCCACTTCTCTTCCGGCGTATGCACCACGCCGGTATTCATCAGCTGATCGACGATGCGCGACACCGCTTCCGGACGTCCGCCCGCCTTAAATCTCATCTCAATCTCCATCTCCCCGGCCTTTCCCTTGGCGGAGGTCGCCAGACTATCCAGGTAAAAAGTGCTTCTCGACACCTCGAAATCTTCGATCGCCTTGCCGTCCAGCTCAGTTTTCTTCATACCTGCATATTTGACAGGCAGAGAGGTTTTAATGTTTATTTCATCCAGGAGCAGCTCCGTATGGTTCATCAGAGTAAAAACCGGAATTTCCACAATCTCTCCGCTGCTGTTCCGATAGGTAAACATAACCGGACTGCCATCCTCATCAAAATAATCGGAAAGCTGGCTCAGATAATGCGCCTCCGAAATCTCCGATGCCGTATTCACACAATACTGTATTCCGCGGATCACGTCCGACAGCGTCTGGTCCTCCTGTTCCGGCTTAAAATTGGATTCCTTCTTTTTTCTAACAAAAAAGCCCATACAAAGCTGCTCCTCTCTTTTCCCTTCTCACCGATGCGCAGACAGCATGTTTATCCGGAAGCTCTGCGCCGAACCAAACAGGTTCAAAAACAACAGCTCAGCATCTATTCCTGCTGCTTCTGTCCGCCGCCCTCCGCATTTTTATCTGCAAGATTGTCCAGGGCAGGTTTCTGATTGGTAGGGTTCGTCGCCGCGTTCACCATTACTTCTACAATCCGCATCAGCGCCTCCGGCTGCTCCTGCTTCCTTGCCTCCACATGAAAAGAATACTTGGCGCGCGTATCCGTCTGCCTGGTCTGTTCTGAACTGTGGCTTAGAGAAGCGGAAAAATTGACCTTCGGCGTAAAGAAAAAACCGGTCTTTCCGTCTGTCTTGGTGCTGGCCTCCGTCCTGCTCTTGCTTGTGTCGGAGGTATTTACCTCAAGTTCGAAATTGACCTGCACCGTTTCTACAGCCAGATTCGGGATTCCGGACAGAGCGACGAACGGAGCCTGTATATATCTGTCCTCCTGTCGGATGCTTCCGTCCGCCTCCTGAACCTCCTGGCCGTACTTAAACGTGACCATCCGGGCGTTTCCGTCCTTGTCCAGCGCCACGGTATGAAGAAACTCCGCCAGCATTCCGCTTATTTCCCGCTGGGCTTTCACCGCAGCAATAATTGGCGCTGCCACCATATTTTCAATCGGCAGACTGTTTACAATTTCTCCAATTTCATTTCTGGGCATAATAACCTCCATTCCGAGAACGTCTGCGTCCTTTGCACATTTCATGCCGTTCCCGCACATGAAATGTTTGGACGTGTCTGCATCTACATTTATATTTTATTCTATATCTTCCTAAAAACCAACTTTTTTCTACATTTTTCCACACAAAGAAAGCCTGACCAAAACAGGTCAGGCTTCCAGCCATCCCTTATACCGTCGTTTTTTCCGCTTCTGCGCTCTCCGGCTCTCCGGCCGCTGCCAGCTCGTCCAGCGCCTCCAGTGCATTGAGCTGCCCTGCCTCAACCCCCTCGGTGCTTTTCGGGGCAAAGAGGATTTTCACGGTTGCAAACAGAATTCTCAGATCCTCAATAATGCTCGGATGTGCGATATACATCAGGTCCATCTGCAGCTTGTCGTACGGTGTCGTGTTGTACTTGCCGTAAACCTGCGCGTAGCCGGTAAGGCCCGCCTTCGCCTGCAGGCGCAGCTGAAATTCCGGAATTTCCCGCTCATACACTTCCGCAATCTCCGGACGTTCCGGCCGGGGACCGACAAGCGTCATTGTGCCCCGCAGCACGCAGAACAGCTGCGGCAGCTCGTCGATCCTTGTCTTGCGGATCAGCCGGCCGATCCTTGTTACGCGCTCGTCCTCGGAACCGGTGGAAAGCCGGGCTACCCCGTCCTTTTCCGCATCGACGCACATGCTTCGAAACTTCAGAACATTAAATTTTCTGCCGTCCTTTGTCAGCCGGCACTGACGGTAGAGCACCGGGCCGCCGTCCGTCACCCGGATAGCGGCGGCTGTAAGCAGCAGTACGGGGGAGAGCAGCACAATCGCGGCGCACGATATCACCAGATCAAGCGCGCGTTTTACCAGCAGGTATACCGGGGACGGATTGTAACGCCCCACCCTCAGCATCGGCAGATGAAACAGGTGCATCTGCCGCGCACCGCTCATTATTACATCTCCGATGCGCGGGATCACATAGACATGGATTCCGGCAGCGATGCAGTATTTCAGGATAATATTCCGGTCGTGACTGTGTACGCCGCTCAGAAACACGGCGTCCATCCCGTTCAGCATCCCCAGATCGGCCAGACATTCGTCCACTCCCGCCGTCGCGCAGAGATCAAACTTTTTTTCGAGCCCATACTCGCTGATCAGCCGTTCCAGCCCCTGCCGCTGATCGTAGATCACCGCCGATCTCTTCGGCGGAAAGGCCGCGAAATACCATTTGCTCGCAAGCACGCACCAGAGCGAAGCCAGCGCAATCTGACAGCCGAAGGCCGCAAGCAGCGGCAGCGGCAGCGGCAGATGCTTTGTGAGCAGCCAGGTCACGATATACATGACAAAATCGGAAAAAACAGCCGCCAGCGTCTGGCTGTAAATCATGTTTGCGATGCTGTTCAGCGAGACGAGAAAGGCGTCATACACCTTTCCGTACGCTACATACAGCAGCAGAAACAGAGCGATCATCAGCCAGTTCCCTTTATTGTAAAACGGCTCCACCATGCGCGGGGCGTAATAGCAATACCAGCAGACGGCGAACGGCACGGTTAAAAGCAGCGCGTCCAGCGCCTTTACCAGGCGCAGTACCAGATCATGCTTCCAGTTTTTCACAGTCATTCCCCCATAAAATTTGGTTTTATCATCAAAAAAGCCGCCAAAATATACAAATTACTGCAATTCCGCGGTTTGCTTGTCCTCAACGCTTCCAGTATATCATCTTTTTCGCCAAATGCAACAAAAATTCGGCTTATTTACACGGTAAACGCACGATTTTATGTCTATCCGCCAAAGAAAAAATCTGATATATT
>ERZ777305.3388-NODE-3388-length-11102-cov-2.337015_pt1 | contig 11102 bp, 9 predicted proteins | sample MGYA00374965_ERZ777305 | MGnify/ENA primary metagenome ERZ777305 (study PRJEB29328, sample SAMD00013331) | mouse gut metagenome | study: EMG produced TPA metagenomics assembly of the Metagenome analysis of fecal microbiota from mouse which was promoted...
AATGGTCATAGACCGCCTGTGTTTGTGAGCAATAATCAATCACGTTATATATAGTAAATTCACTCACATTGATTTCGTACGATATCGCTGCCAAAATATTGATCAGAAAAACGAAAACGATCATCGTGACAACGCTCGCTTTTCCGATGATCGCCCGCCCCCTTTCGTCCCGCGATGATTTAATAAAAAGTAAGATGATCAAAACGACCGTGAGCGGCTGTGCATACCACACCCCTATCCTAAAGCATGTCAGGCTGTTCGCCAGCTCCTTTATGAGCCCCATCATTTCTCTACCTCCTCAAAGTCAAATAAATCTTCTATCGTTACACCGAATACTTTTGCAATACTGTATGCCAACAACATAGATGGATTGTATCTGTTTCTTTCAAGCTGTATGATAGTTTGTCTTGACACGCCTACAATATCCGCGAGTTCCTGCTGACTCATTCGCCTGGTTGCCCGATAGATGTGTACTTTGCTGTCAAAGTTTTGCCATTGAACCGCTCCCTTCCTTTAGAAATTTACTTTATTATAGCATATATTTCAATTATTGGGGACAGAATTGCCCAAATTTTTACCATCCTTTTTGACAGGCTTGAGATCTCCAGAGAAAAAGAGCTCTGTGATCAATTTATGGGAAGATTCCCGGTAATATCCATTACATTAAAAGGGGCTGCGGGAGAACGTTTTCCAGAAGCAAAATCCATGCTTTGAAGAATTATCGGAAAAGAATCCCAGCGCTTCCAATTTCTGATGCAGAGTGACAGACTGACTGCAGCAGATCACGATCAGTATGAGGCACTTGTCACAATGGACAAAGTGTTGTTATGCTGATCGACGAGTATGATGTGCCGCTCGATAAGGCTTACCAGTCAGGATATCAGAGGAAAAATCAGTGTTATAGGTACAGTTTTCCAAAAAGCCAGTAAGTATGGCTTCCAAATCCTCTGTAAAATCTTCCTGGCATGTCAGCTCTGCGCACACGGCAAGATCGCCATGGACAGCAAATGCTGACACACCGCGGGCATACGGATTATTTTCATTTTGAAAAGTGTACGTTATCACCAGATACGTCTGCCCGTTGTATACGGTTTCTTCCTCGGCTGAAATCGAGTAATTGGATCTCCCCCGGTCAAGCCAGGTGTCCATGTTTTCCTGCGCCTTCTCATTGTCTGCAAATTCTTCCAGCAGCAGATAGAGCTGGGCATCATACAGATCTACGGTATCGCCGTCGCTGTTTTCATAAGGCTTTGATTCCCCGATCCTCCATGATGCATAGTACAGTCCGTCGCCCGCCAGCGCTTCCTTGTAGTCGCAGAGGATAAGGCTTTCGTTCGTATTGTTGACTGCAAGGTGCCTGCCAACCTCCAGAAATGCTTTGTTTTCAATGGGTTCATCCTCCAAAAGGGAATCGGTTCGCGAGCAGCCGGCAAGCATCAGTGTCATGCAGATAAGGTATGGGATGAATTTCATATTTACTTTCATAAATGAGCCCTCCGTTTCATAGTGTATGGGCAGTTTCGAAAATTCCGGGAAACTATGTCCCGCATCATCAAAAGACGCTCCGGTCATCGCGTGACAGTTTCCCGCTGTCAGCGAGCGTGTCCCACAGCGCGCTGCATTGTTCCACATTGTCTGTCACCGCGTCTGTATAGAAACACCGCCTTCCGATATATAGCTCCGAGAGCAGCTCCTGGTTACTCCCGGTCATGTTCTCGCCAAACAGGCTGATGGAGTAGGCGCCCAGCTCCAATCCGGAAAGTGCAGGACAGTCTGACCACAAAAGAACTTTGTCATCGGCGGAATAGTCCGCCTTGTCAGGGCAGCTTCCGTCAGGAGCGGCGAGAAGCTGCTGTCCGCGTTGGAAACGTTTCGGATCATCCATCAGAAAAAGATAGCTTTCGCAGTCCGAAATGTCACCGATCAATGCGATTTCGGAAGCAGTACCATAATAGACGGCATCGGGGTCTGCGCTTTGGCTGTTGCCGGCATACTGGTTGATCTTTACGATTATTTTTCCGTCCCCGTTAAAGTCCCCGCCCATGGATGCAAACGCTTTTTCCAGGGCTGCAACCGTGTCCTGCGGGAGCGGTGTTTCGCCGACGTAGGCAATCTGAATGTCAGGAGAAGGGCGCCAGAGTCCCAGTGCATTCCCGATCAGCTCACAGGCAATTCCAATCAGGACCGCGCCGCAGATCACATACCACTTATGGTAATACCACCAGTTTTTTCGCTTTTCTGACTTGCCAGGCTTCGTGTATCCTTCTGATCGCATGATGCTTATCAGACCATCCGATCTTCCTGTTTTTTCCAGATCATCTATATTTCCGATGCGCATGCTGTAAAGGTGGTCAACGGACTGCCTGTAGGCGATTCCTATAAACTTCGTGTGGAGGACGCTATCAAGAAACTGAATTATCAGGTCAACAGCTATGCACAGGGGCTTAAGGCGAGCAAAACCTACACGATCGCATTACTGATACCAAACACAAGTATGGGCAGCTCCCAGCTGGTACCGTAAGTCATCGGCTGGTTTTCCATCTCGTAGACAGGTCCCATGTACTTCCAGTCCATATCGATCGTACCGTCTGATTTTACTTCCAGTGTCTTAGTCTCATATAAAACAGCGCTTCCGCCCTCCGATTCCATGCTTCCTGTACACACAAGCATGCACCAGATATCTCCCTCTTTCCAGAATTGCGCGCCTGCAGGACTCGCTGACAACAAAGTATACTATTTTCTGGGCGATTTTGATGCAAAGACCGGAAAGTTTACGCCGGATGAACATTTTGACAATAATCCTGCACTGCTTGATTACGGATGCAACGTATTTACCGGGCCGAGTGTGTTTGTTGACCCGCAGAGCGGCGATACCTGTGTGTTCAGCATTATGCAGGATCAGCGGACCGGCGCGGAGGAAGGCGCCGCAGGATGGGCGCACTGTGTGGGACTGACAAGAAAGATCTGGCTGAACGATGAAGGTACAGATGTAAAGATGCGTCCGGTCGATGCACTGCATACGCTGGAAGGCGATGTCCTGGCAACGGGAGAAAATCTTACGCTTGAACAGGCAAATGATGCACTGGCAAATGTGAAGGGCGATCTATTATACATTAAGGCAACACTCACCGCAAATGATGCAAAGCAGTTTGGCATACAGCTAAAATCAAACGGAAATACCGACATGACTTCCTATACATATGATGTGGAGCATGGCACGGTTTCCGGCGATACGAGAAATAAGGGAAGCGCAGCTTCACTGAATCATGTTTCAGGGCCGCTTATGTTGGATGATGGAAAGCTTTTCATGGAAATCTATATAGACAGATCATTGGTGGAAGCTTTTTTCAACGATACGAAGTCCATATCGATGCGCTCCTATAGTGATTATGATTCACAGAAGATACAGCTGTTTGCAGATGGTGATCTTTTCGTTGATAACCTGTATATAACTGATATGCAATCAATATATAAAGAAAAGTAAATTGAAAACAGCATCGACAGGACTGATGTAGAATGGGAGGAAGTGCAGAATGGAAAAATTTGATGTAGTGGCTTTAGGGGAACTGTTGATAGATTTTACGGAGAATGGAATAAGCGGGCAGGGAAATCCCCTGTTTGAGGCAAATCCCGGCGGCGCTCCCTGTAATGTGCTTGCAATGCTCTCGAAGCTGGGCTGCCAGACAGCCTTTATCGGGAAGGTAGGAAAAGACTTTTTGGGGAACAGTTAAAAAATGCAATTGTGGAGGTAGGGATCAATGCCCGAGGGCTGTGTATGGACTGGGATGTGCATACAACACTCGCTATGGTACATACATATCCTGACGGAGACCGTGACTTTTCCTTTTACCGCAACCCGGGTGCTGACATGATGCTGCGGGAGGACGAACTGGACGAAAAAGCTCTGGAAAATACGAGAATATTCCATTTTGGCACGCTTTCAATGACAGACCCAGAGGTAAGAAAGGCAACGAAAAAGGCTGTTGGGATAGCAAAGGAAAGTGGCGCGGTAATATCCTTTGATCCCAACCTGCGCCCGCCGCTGTGGAAGTCACTGGACGACGCGAAGGAGCAGACTGCCTATGGTCTTTCCCAGTGTGACATCCTCAAGATATCCGATAACGAGCTCCAGTGGTTTACTGGTGAGATTGAGCTTGATGCCGGTATCCGCAGATTAAAAGAGCAGTATGATATTCCTCTGATACTTCTTTCCATGGGAAAGGATGGAAGCCGCGCATATTGCCAAGACCTGCGTGTCGAGGTCAAACCTTTCTTGCAGGAGAATACGATCGAAACGACAGGGGCAGGTGATACCTTTTGCGCCTGCTGTCTGTACCATGTACTGCAGTGCGGGCTTGAGAATCTTGACGAACAGAATCTGACGCAGATGCTGACGTTTGCAAATGCGACGGCATCCATTATCACGACCAGAAAAGGCGCACTGCGTGTGATGCCGTCGAGGGAGGAAGCAGAAGCGTTGATAAACCAATGAAAACGATTGAGCAAGTATACAATATTTATAGGTTGTGAGCACAATTAAATACGCCATCCGGTCAGCAATTAACGTGTCTAATTGCTGACCGGACTGTGTTACTGCCAGTTCTTTTTATTCATACGTCCGCGGTCTGCACGCCATGATCACCGCGGCGAGCGCTCCCAGAACCACCACTGCGACAACGACTGTCATCAGCGGCAGGACAGAGCTTCCCTGGTATTCCACGGAATTGATATCAAAGATCGCGGCGTCCACATCTGCGAGCTGCAGCCCTGACTGCTCATCAGCCTGCACTGTCTCAACACTGCCGCCAAGCGACTCCACCAGATCCTTGTCCGCCTGCAGCTGATCCATCAGAACGGTCCCGTCAGCCAGTCGGAAACTGATCTTTGACAAGTCGATGTTGGCTGTATCCGACACGGTATTCCACCAGGAGCCATAACCGAAATACAATACCTCCGCTCCCGCCATCCACGCCAAAACGCCGCTGAAATCGGAATCCGGGGTGAAATCGCCGTCCGACATCTTCGGATCAGCCAGGATCGTCTGGTCATAGCACAACACATCATCAGCGTAGACTGCAAATCCGTCCGGCAACAGCTCGATGCGGATCAGCGCGCCGTCCTTGATATAATCTGTCACAATATTATAATTGAATAGATTGGCGTCAAAAAAGCCGCCAAAACCCGCACTGTTAAAGCCGAGATAGGATCCCGGCGTAAAATAGAGCTTTCCGTCATATTCCCCAGTACCGTTGATCGCAAATATCGTTCCCAGCACATGCACATCCCATGTAGGATCCGCATAAAACTCGATGACAGCCCCCTTTGAAGTGTCTTGTCCCCGGAACGGATTCTCGTAGACATACACCGGTGTGCTGTCTCCTGTCGTCTCCGCGTGCAGCGAGAGGTCGATCACATCGACATCGACCAGATTTCCCTTGGGGATCACGATCTCCTGCACCGCTGCATCCACACTCTCACCGTCGGCGTTCTCTCCATCTGCTGCATCTGCGTCTTCCCCATCCGCTCCGCCTGTGTCTTCCTCCGCCTCGTCCGAATCCTCTCCGCCTGTGTCTTCCGCCGCCTGCTCCACATTGTCTGTCTCTGTCGCAAGCACAGGCATCACGCTGAACCCTGCAAGCACCCCGGCAAGGAGCACCGCTATTATCCTCTTTCTCATCTATATTCCTCCATCAATCACAATCGCGCCCTGAACCGTCCCAAACGGAACTGCAGCCCATCGCAGCAGATCATCTCTGCACTGTTTTGCATCCGCATGATCCTGTGCGCATTTACAATTTCACAAACGCCTCCGAGCTCTGTTTGAGTTTGCCCACAACCCTGACGCTGGATTCCATGCTGTCCTGCACCTGTTTCATCTCGTCCACCAGGCGTGACGTGCTCTCCGCGGAATCGCTGATCCCCCTGCTGCACTCTGCCACGAAGCCTTCGATGTGTTCCATCTGTCCGACCAGACGCTCGATATGGCTGCGCAGCTCCTCCATCTCACTGATGCAGTTGTTCATCGCGGTGCTGACTTCCTCTGCGTCCTCCCTGTACTGCTGCCCCGACGAGGCATATGTATCATAATCCGGCAGTATCGTCGCCGAGACATACTCGATCATCTCATTGGCATTGTCACTCAGCGCATTGACCGCGTTGATCACGAAACCGTTGATATTCTGGATATTGTTTGCCGTCTCACGGCTCGAATCGGCAAGCTGGCGGATCTCATCCGCGACAACGGCAAAGCCTTTTCCCACCTCACCCGCACGCGCCGCCTCTATGGACGCGTTCAGTGCAAGCAGGTTCGTTTTGCTCGAAATGTTCAGGATCTCATTGGTGAGCTCATCGACTCTCGCCACGCTCTTACTGTTCTCGATCGCCTGGTTCAGGCGTTCCAAAATCTTGCCCACCACCTCGTTGGTGCCGTTCTTGTTCGTCTCTGCAGCCCTCTCCATCGCCTCGGCACGCACCTTCATGTCTTTTGTGTAGTCGTAGATCGTGTGCGTGACATTTGACACATTGCCCGCCGCCTCGCCGACGCGGACCGTGCTCTCGTTGATATCGTGGATCGTCGCCGAGATCGAATCCATCGTCGCCACAGCCTGTTCCATCGCCGCCGAGATCTCTCCCGAGTCCTTGTTCACTTCCGTCACACTGTCGTTGACATGGCGGAATGACGCATCCAGATCATCGGACGACGACACGATCTCCTTGATGATCCTCTGCAGTGTGACGATGAAGAGATTGACGCCCCGAGCAAGCTTTCCGACCTCATCTGCCGTCCGGATCACGACGCGCTCCGTCAGATCCCCGTCGCTATCGTTGATCTTCCGCGTGATCTCACTGATCTTCTTCTCGTAAGAGATCGTCGGCAGGACAATCGCCTTCACCGCAATGATTACGCTTGCCACAAACAGCACCACCATGATGATCAGCATCCCGTACGCTATGATCACAGCATTCTCATAAATGTTATCCTGCTTTCCCTTTGCGAGTCCGATCTCTGTCTGCTCCTCATTGATCATCACCTGTATCTTCTCATGCAGCTGCGTGAAGATATCCAACAGGATGCCGTTGACCTTTGCAGTCACTTCCCGCGTGTTGTTCATGTTGCTCAGGCTGAACGTCTCGTCATAGTTCAGCATATACTCCTCAAAGAGATCCATCATTTCCTGATAGGCGGCGTCATCGTCCGACAGCTCCCTAAACGCCTCCAGATACGCGATCAACGTCGCCGCCGACACGCTCATCTGCTCTTCGACGCGCTGTTTGTCCTTCTTCGTGTCCATGACACTGTGCGTCAGCAAAAGCTGCTGCATCTGCTGTATGTTGGAGGAAATCGCATCCAAGGTAATGATCACCGGCACGCGCTGTGCCGCGATCTCGTTGCCCGCTGTCCCAAGATTTTTCAGGGAGATCAATCCCAGAAACCAATTATTTTTATGAAAAATTAATAATTTTTGCGTGCGCACAAAAGCCTGCCTGTATCCGCAAGGACACAAGGCAGGCTCATGTATTATCGTATATCGTGCTATTTTCGTATTATGCCAGCGCGGTCAGTACGACACACGCAAACGGCGCCAGTTCGATCTTACCTGTCATTTTTTCCCCGGTCTCCACGTTCTCATAACATGCCAGCAATTCGACCGATGCCGGTCCCCTGTTAAAGTTCTGCAGGAACCAGATCTTCCGGGTCTGCCCGCTGTCGTCTGTCTCCCCGCTCCGCTCGTTCACCGTGACGCCTTCTGTCAGTCTGACCTGCAGTCCGCATCCCAGCCCCCTTTCATTCAAAATCTCACCGTACAGTGCTTTCAGGAAGCTTCCTTCATTGATGGACGCGATATAGTAGGCTTCCCCGGCTCCGTAGACATTTTTTGTGAGCGCCGGGTAGCCTTTATAGAAATCGCTCTGGTACTCGGCAATCACCTTCGCGCCTTTTGCGTGGACAAGCCCGCACAGCCCTGTGATCCGATAATCAACATCTAGATACCGCACACTGTTTTCACAGTACCCTGCCGGCACATCGATCTCCTCCGTCCGGATCCCGAGCACATCCTCCAGAGGGTGCGCGCCTGTGTACGTCAGATCGGATTCGTCCACCTCGCCGCTCCAGCAGGTCGTGATATAGCAGCCGCCCTGTCTGACAAAGGAGCGGACCTTCTCGTCGTAGCCTGCCTTGTACATATAGTTGAGCGGCGCGATCACCACACTGTATGTGTCGAGTTCCCCCTCCATATCAACCATGTCCACGTCGACGCCCATCTCCCACAGGGGTCTGAAAAAGTCCAGAAACACTTCCCGGTAATCCAGATCATTGTCCACGGCGCAGGCATCTGTCACTGCCCACCAGTTTTCCCAGTCAAACACCATGGCGACACGGGGGCGGTTGCAGGTGCCGATCACTTTTGGCGCGATCTGCTCCAGCCGTTCCCCGAGCCGTGCCACCTCGCGAAATACCCTCGTATCTGCTCCGTTTCTGTGGTCGACCACCGCGCCGTGGTATTTCTCGCTGCTGCCCCTGCTCTTACGCCACTGGAAATACTGCACGCTGTCAGCGCCGCACGCGATCGCCTGCAGCGACGACAGTTCATGCATGCCCGGCCGTTTCAGCCGGTTGATCTGCCGCCAGTTCACGACGGACGGCGTGCTCTCCATTAACAGGAACGTCTTCTTTTTCAGGCTGCGCATCAGGCTGTGCGCCGCCGCCGTTCTGGATGCCGTCCGCAGCTCGTCAGCGCCGCTGTGCCAGTCCGGATAGCTGTCCCACGAGATGATGTCCAGTTCCTCTGCCCACTTGAAATAGTCAAACGTATAGAAAAATTCCATCATGTTCGCAGTGACCGGAAGTGTGCTGTGGCTGCGGACAGCCCGGATCTCCTCCTTGCAGAAGTCAAGCTGCCGGCTGTCCACAAAGCGTTTCCAGTCCAGCTTCTGCCCGTGCACCAGATCCTCCCCGCGCGCGGAAGCGCTCCTGATCTGGTTCCAGTCCGTGTACGTGTGGCTCCAGAAGCTCGTCCACCACGCCGCGTTGAGCCTGTCCAGGGAGCCGTACTTCTCCCTCAGCCACTCGCGGAAAGCATTCTGGCAGTGTTCGCAGTGGCAGGCGCCGTCCCCGCCGTTGCCGCCGATCTCGTTGGAGATGTGCCACCCGATCACGCCGGGGTGACTGCCAAACTGCTGTGCGAGCCGCGTGTCAATCTGCCATGTCTTCTCCCGCATGACAGGCGAGCTCGGGCAGTAATTATGGCGCTTCCCCGGGTAATTGCGCACGCCGTACTCATTTACCTGCAGCACTTCCTCATACTTGCCGGTAAGCCACTGGGGCATCGCGCCCGTGGGCGTCGCGAGGATCGTGTAGATGCCGTTCTCGTACAGCCTCTGTATGATCTTTTCCAGCCACGCAAAATCGTACCTTCCCTCCTCCGGCTCGAGACGGCTCCACGCGAATATGCCGAGCGACACGCAGTTCACGTTCGCCTTTTTCATCAGCTGCAGATCTTCCTCGAGAATCTCCGGTCTGTCGAGCCACTGGTCGGGATTGTAGTCCCCGCCGTGTATGATGCCGCCAAAGTCTCCCATTATTTTTCGTTTCATGATATCGATATCCTCCCTTTATGCAAAAGCTTCCCGGCTCTTTCCCCGCACCTGCGGCAGGTGCCGCTAATACCTGATCTCAGGTGCAGTCCTACTCGCCATACACTGTCACATTTCCAATGCATTCCACATTTCCGTCCTGCACGAGAACCAGACCGTCCTCCGCGATCGCATACACCTTATGTCCAAAGGAGCGGAGCGCCTGGTCGATCCCTCTTTGCTGTGCCTCTGATCCGTCAAAATGTACCTCCACGTCCATCTGCTTTACGTAGCCGATCCCCCTGCATTCACAGTACGCCGGATAATCCTCGTCAGGCGTGATATGGTACGCATCCAGCTGGATCATGGCGCCCGCACTAAAGCCCATCACAACGCCCTTGTACGCGCTCAGCGCCTCCATGATGCCATAGTCCACGATGCGTTCCACCATCTTGTCCGGCAGTCCGCCTGTGAAGTAGATCACATCGCTTTCTGCGATCGCGCTCAGCGCCTTTTGAGTATCTTTTTCAAAATAATCCAGAAAAGTGACGTTCTGCTCTTTCACACCGAATGCAGACAGCGGCGTCACGACCAGATTGTAGTACTTTCCACACCCCGGAGCATACAACGCCCTCAATTTCTCCGATGTGTCCACATCGTCCCTGAAAGAAAAGGGGATCACCAGGACTTTCGTCGTGCTGTCAAAAAAAGGCTGCAACGCCTCCCTGCACCATGTGCTGCCATATACCGCACTGCTCGATAATATGTTTACCATACTTGTTTGTCTCCTTTCATTTTTTTAATCTTACCACAAGCCCGCCCTTTTATATAATAACAATGTACTATCAAAGACATATCAAGAATTGAGGAGATCATAAATATGAGTAAACTGAGCAAAACTTATCTGAGCTATACTTTTCTGATCATGCTGGTCTGTTGGGGAACGTGTGTACTATGCAGCATTAACGATATCTCGCTGAGCGATCATAAACTGCTATTTATTCCGTACCTGTTGGGCGGCTTGTCCCCCACGATCGCTTCGTATCTGTCATTAAAGAAAAGCAACAGCGTTACAGGTGTCAGAGACTGGGCAAAAAATATATTTGATCTCAGACACAATGTCTTTTCATACGGCATGGTGGTGGTTATGGCAGTTTTATTTATTTTGCCGCAGTGCCTGATTTCCGGGTATGAAAACGGAGCGCCCTTTTTTGCGATCATTTTCATGATCCCCATGATGCTGCTCGGCGGAGGATTGGAAGAGGCAGGCTGGCGCTATATCCTCCAGACAGAATTGGAGAAAAAGTATTCGTTCACGATAGCAACGCTCGCAGTCAGTATCATCTGGTGGTTGTGGCACCTGCCCCTGTTTTACATACAGGGTGTCTCCCAATACGGACAAAATTATATTGCATTTGGATTCAATGTGTTGGGTCTAAGCTTTGCATTGGCAGGCATCAGAAAAAATACCGCCAGCGTATGGCTCTGCGTCTTGTTTCACTGCATCGCAAATTCTTTGTCGGGGA
>ERZ777305.3389-NODE-3389-length-11097-cov-2.168085_pt1 | contig 11097 bp, 14 predicted proteins | sample MGYA00374965_ERZ777305 | MGnify/ENA primary metagenome ERZ777305 (study PRJEB29328, sample SAMD00013331) | mouse gut metagenome | study: EMG produced TPA metagenomics assembly of the Metagenome analysis of fecal microbiota from mouse which was promoted...
AAATAGAAACAACCCCTATTGAGCTAAAACTTGCTACCCCTGCTACTACTGCTTTCAAATTATCAAAAAATAACAATACCACACACCCAAATGGGAAAATATACAACCAAGCACCATCAGTTATATCCATTATAAGACAAGTTATATAACTTACAATATAGCCTATCTCTATTACCCAATATTCTATATTCAAATGCTTCAAACCTCTTGCAACCCAAGCAGATGCAAATATAAAAATATGAAGCAGTACCATACCAACAGTGACTCCAAGCGTTTTATAACCCCTCATACACTCAATTATATACTCGGAAGATATAAAGAAATAAATAATGGCAAGGCATACATAAACCATATTATGAAGTCTGTTCCTTAACGCCAATACAATTGTCATAATACATAGCACCCTCCTCCCATCATCGCTTATATAAATTACTTACATGCAACAACCTTGCTTCATCAGACATATCACTATACCTTCTTAATTTATCTGAAACAGCACTAATACTAATACTCCCACTATTATTATGCTCTTGATATCGAGATACAAATTCTGACAATGTAAAAACATTATCACTACAAATATCTATACCCTGAACATAATCATTGAAAATAACAACATTTTTTAAACAAATATCATTTTCAAATATACCACGTAAAACAGAAATATGCAACATATTCTGCTTTAACGGATTGTATAATCTCTGAATAACCTTTCCATAATGTACAGTCCAGTAATCTGCATCTAAACTACCCCTTATCCTGCCTTTATAATTCTTGTTTTCAATAACAAAAACACACCTTGGACAAATTGCTACCATATCTATCTCAACTGTATGGTCTTTATATGGAAGATACAGATTTCTTAGAACTGTTAGTCCTAACTGACGTAGTGTATTGGCGGTTAATACCTCACCTATATCACCAATTAAATCTGATGGTTTCATTGAATAGACTTCGTAACCTAAATCATTCATACATTTAAAATCTCCATAAAATCTTGTTCAATATCAACAAAATCAATGCCTAATCTTACTGAACTTCCATATAATTCTAATATTAAATTTATAACCCTTAATACAGTTTCATTCTCCCTACACCTATCAGTATAAGAACTCTTTTTCTTTAATGTAGACCTTACTCTACAGTAATTACTCTGAATATCAAAACATTCTTCCTCCAAATTAATCACCTCTTCTATTACAATAAAATAGTAACCAGAACTTATAGCTAAATTAAACTTATATCTATCACGTTCCTTTACATTATCACCTGAATGCCAATAAAGTCCATTATACTCTATCAATACCTTTTCATCTAACATAGCTATATCATACTCGAAACCATTAAATTTATATCTCCATAATATATCTGTAAATACCCGACTTAAATAATAAACAAAAACACGTTCTGGAAATGAAGTAGATTTACTACAATAAGGACAATTTAAACCCATATTAGCCCTTCCAGTTATAGTGGCTAACCACTCATGACCAAGCTTACATCTCCACCAAACCTTTCTATCACTACCACTTGGTACTTTATACGGATTTATATCATTTAAATCAAAAGCCCATTCATCCTTCAAATCTGGTCTCTTCGTAAATAAATCATTATATCCAGTCTTTATCTTTAAATTAGCACAATATGGACAGCCCTTTCCCTCTTTTCTATGGTATGGCGTAGATTCATAACTTAAACCACAAACACTGCAAATCCACCACATTTTTTCCCTGCATGCAGAAGTTATTTCTTTTGGAGAAACTGTATTCCTTTCATAATCCCATTCCTTATCACATATCTCCTTTAAATCTATGTATGCTGAATGTTCTGTTAAGCTCAAAAAGTGACCTGTACAATAAGGACAATGCCCATTTGTTCTATGCACTGGCTTAAAATTCATTATATGGTCAGGATTCTTACTACAAACCCAACGTATAGACTTATCAAAACCCTGAGTTAACGATTCTAACTTAATATGATAATGGTCAAATAAATAATCCTCATCCACCTCATCTATCATATACTCGAATCCATTTATTTTACACCAATCAACAAACTTCATACCCCATTGCTTATAAATCTTTCTACCTCTTATTTCATACACCTTCATTATCATTACCTCGAACAGCACTATTTCTCTGATATTGCGCAAAACCCTGCTGATTCTCTTTTAAACCTTCTCCTGGCATTCTATGAACTATACTATCATTAGCCTCCTTAGCAATATCTTCCCTAGACTTACCAGCACGTACCCCAGCTTCTACAGCAACACGAGCATACTTAATAATCCTTTTTATACGATCTTTCTGCTCATCAGTATATTCATCATACTGTTCCTGTGTCATAGGAACTTTTCCGCCACTACGCTGAAAAACATGCAAACTAATATGGCACGATTCACAAAGTGTCAAGCCGTTCTCGACAGAATCAGCACCCTTGCATGAAACTGGTATTAAATGATGGTAAATCAATGTACCTAGAAACGCTACCCCACCTATTCCACAACATCTGCATTTATACCCATCACGATTAAACGTACCCTGTTTAATAGCTGGGTCTACTATATGACGCTCTCCAACCACCTGATGTTCATCATCAAATACACCCTGATTCAATTCACCAAAATCTTCATCTCCAAGTTCATCTACATCAGTATCTGCCATTTCCATCAACTCTAAAACATCCTGCTCCGACAAACTACCCCTATCACCTGTATTGTCAGCCTTCAACTCCTCAGCACCCTCTACTGACTCTTCAGTACCAGTTACATCTTCCATTGCAAGCCTATCTTCTTCCTTTCTGAGCTTTGCAAGCATCTTATAACAAGCCTCAAGATTTTTTTCGTTATTTAATAACGCCTGTTTTACTTCCTCATATGAGCAGAGCATTACATCTTTAAGCTTCATTGCATCTCCACTTTCCAACTGCAATAAATACTCCAACGTCGCTGGAGTGACAAATGACTGCAACTCCAAAACCTGATATAAATGCCAAATTTCTGCCCAGCTCCTATGCTCTGTTCTATTTAAAAGCAGACTAATATAAAGAGCTAGATCTACCCCTTGGTCTTTGTCCTTAAAATCCCATACAATAGCATCTATCTCGTCCTGACCATTACGCAAAGCACCAAAAATACGACGTACCCCATCAAGAAGTACATACTTATAATTCTCATCTTCCGACTCCTCTGGTACTGTCATAACATGTATAGGCTGCAACACACCTAAATCATGAACTGTCTTTGTAAGACCAGTAATAGTATTCTGTCTACCCTTCTTAATAGGGTCTGTAAAACCTATCTGACTAATCTTGATTTTCTCTGGTCTGCGTGTAAAAGCATCAGAAGTAAGACGCATTAAGAAATCTGTGCGCTCACCAGAATCGGCTTCTACCTCATCCTCATATTCAGACTCTTCATCCGAAGTAGATTCTTCCTCATCTTCATCAAATTCAGGTTCCTCATCAATAGAATCATCTTCCTCGTCCTCCTCATCATCAGAATCATACCCCTCTTCAAAACCTTCCTCATCATCTGTTTCCTCAAAATCCTCATCCAAACCTTCCTCAATATCATCTTCAAAATCATTTTCATACATATCAGACATAAATCTTAACCACCTTTCCCAGAATTTATCAAAACACACAAAAATATAAATATTTTTTTACTTACAAATTATTCAGAGATGGGCAATTTAAAAGCAGACTATGTAAAAATTATAGCCTGCATAAATAACAATAAATATTGAATATAATCTACACTAAATAACTCTCATAAAAACTCAAATGAACCAATAATTTAATCACCAACTCAATTAAACTAATATAAAAACTAAATATTTAAACTATGCTACTCCTATAACAAAACCATGTAGAAATATTAATCTCACATTTCATTTCGTACTAAAAAACTATACACATCACAAATATACATTAAAGCTTGTACTTAATATAATAACCTTATAGTTTTCTGAGCAATTCATACTCAACTTCACACCTATTATGAAAAATTGAAAACTTTTGTATATGTATACCATTATCAATTCCCGTATACCGATACATAATCTTCATTACTCTTAATAATTTCTTCAACTCCGATACATCACTTGTGATAGTCTGCATATACTCTATAGGTATTCTTACGCAAAAGAAATTCTTATTATACAAATAAAAACCAATTTTATTTGTCTTTACATCTAATTGAACGACACCACTATTACCATCCATAAACTTCAAATATAAAAATGGATATCTATTACTTCCATTATTCGGAATCAAACCACACTCAAAAAACACATTACATTTTACATTATCTATCTTCCACAATATAGACCACTTCATTATTGGTATACAAATATCTACCCCCACCATCTTATATTTGAGAAAATTCTTTAAACCGTATACATTCAAGTAATCTGGACTATCATTACCTACTAATTTGAAACGTTCAAATTCATTATCTGAATATCTACATATATTTGTTTCTGTATCAAATATAAAATAACACCCTTCTGAACCATTACATATATACTCCATAAAACAACACACCTTACTACTAAATAAACAATCCTACTGAATAAACAGCCCCAAGCTCTGGACTATATCTCATATTAATTTTATTACTATCACATCTCAGGCTCAATAAATCACAATACAACCCGATATAAACATCCATTAAACCAAACATTGAACTAGGTAATAAAACAAAAGCACTACTTTTGACACTACTTTCTTGATAAGCTATGACTAAATTTAAAAAATCTATACTGTTCTTACTTACATTACTCCTTATATTAAATATTGGTAACTGATATAAAGGATATCTTCTACTACCCCCTATACCATCTATACTCAAACTACATAAGAAATTTTTATACTGAAATAAACTATTAAACATCACTTTATTACAACAAACTATAGGTAAATTAGCACCAGAATCATACATACAGAAAATATCATATTTATCATTTATATCTGCTTCAAATAATGGTCTAGCATCCCAAGTTTGCATAACAATGTTAAACTCTAAAAGGTAACTCACCTATAACACCCACCTCTGGTTTAGCTTTCTCAACCCATCTCCAAATACATCTCTCTTCCCGTGCTCTTTCCACCTCCTTATTTTTCCAATATAAGTCACTATCTGCATCCATTACAACAGAACAATAATTAATCCTGCCACCCTCTCTTATTTTCCATATTACATCCTCCAATTTGACCCATCGTTTATTATATCTAAAACATACCTCATCCCATGAAAGCAATTCCTTAAAAATTAAAGCATGACCAGATTTTCCTTTCACAATTTCATTACTTACAACTATAAAATTATCTGGCTCAATATTCTTACAAACCACATTATTATATAAGTCACTCAAAGAAAAATACTTACTTTCACCATTTTCAAATCTACCCCTTACTGAACACTGCTTCCCGTTTGATAATTTCAATACATAATCAATATGAAACCTCATAAACATCACCTATCCCTACTAAAGAAACTAGACTTTATTCCCATTCAGCTAAATATTCTGCCCCACAATCACTACTCACCTACATATACTCTAGATACTTTAACATATAATTCGCAAGCAAATTAACTTCGCTCTCACAATCAAAACAGTCCTCAAAAAATCAAACAAATACCAAAATGAACTTACATAAAACCTCATTAAAACAACTTTTCTCACGCCTTTCAATAATTCTGGTCTTTAATCATCGTTCACCAGTCATAGTTTATTTATATCGTACCGACTTTCTTCATATACATCAATATACTCTTCCTTTGCAACCATATCTTAAACTCCTTTTACTACTAATGCAGATATTTTCTCAATAACTTCATCTGTACAATCATCAATTACAAACTTATTACAAGCTTTTTCCCTGCCGACAGGTTCCTTCACACTACACTCACCATACACTACAAGTGAACTGCCATTCTTCTTTATTTTTGTGATATTTCGTGCCTTATAAACTGTTTTCCTGTTCCCAAGAACATCAAGAATACCAAGCACCTCATACTTAATATCCTTATCACTTACCCTTAAATCTGCCGATATGTACCATCTGTACCTTCTTGAGCAAATAAACAAACCAATAAAAATCAATACAAAAACTACCCCTGCTAATATACCAAACATTCTATCTGAATTAAACAGAAAATAAAATGTAAATCCAAACAATACTGCCTCCACAACATAAAGAGCCGAAGCAAGATACCCCAAGAACTGCGGAGCAACTGGCTTTTCTGATGCTAACGTTACACTATACATACCCATAAATTTTCCCCTTTACATAAAACTAATCTAAATATCACATCGTACATTTCTTAATAACCCACTTCATATAAAATCCTGTAGTCAAGTAAACCAAAAAATAATACATAATCAGAATATACACCGCATACTGCCTGAACAGCATACTTATCCCGACCAGCACAGCTGTCGTCATCAACCTCACTACCCCTGCTACAACAAACTTTTTTTATCATTTATTACCAAAAAAACAGAATAATTTATAATATAATAAACACCTGAAAAATATGCAAGATATATCTCACCTAAAGGTATAATAAATTCAAATGCATTTAATTCGCCCTTAGCTATAAACAGACCAATTAACGCAGGAAATATAAACAACAAAATACAAACCCACCTGACTCCTTTATATAAATTCTTTGCATAACCAAGTTCAACCTTGTTTGCCTTTCTGATACCTGAAACTATATGTATCTGCAATGTATTTATAACTACTCTAGCCATTCCAAACACCTTGCATGAAACCGTAAACACAGCGTACTCATAAGTTCCTAAATAGGTTGCACTTGCCTCATATAAAGATAAACTCAATCTTGAAAAGATACGCTCAAGGAAATAACCAAAACCTGTCTGTACTACCCCTAATACATTTCCAAGTTTAAAACTGTGTTTTCTTACTCCGCATTTATAATATGCAACTATATCAAATATTACATTACTCAAACCAGTACCAATAACCACAAATGGTAAACTTCTGAAGTAAAACACTGCAACTACATCAAACGCAAACATACATATGTAGAACAAAATAAACAACTTTGTACAAAGACCACCCTGCGATGTATACTGCATATAATTCACCAAAAATATTGAAACTGCACGTGGTATCTCACACAATCCAAGGCAAAATATACATATTCTCAACATCTCACGCAACTCAGGCTCAATATACCATATATGCCATAAAACAGGTGACGTAAACATCAGTACCACACTTACAAAAGCACCAAGCAACACTGTCAAAAACAGACACTCCTTTGCATTCTTCCCAGTAATCCTGAACACATAAGTCCCATAACAGCATATTGTGTAGCACAAACCATGTATGGAACATAAAATCCCAAAAATACAAATCTCATTTATTCCAAGACTGTTTGTAAACCCAGTATCAATTATATCACCTGTGGCATCAACAATATTACTCAAATACAATGCCAAATAACCTAAAATCACTACCCCTCACCCTCTACTTCACACGCTCTTTTGTATATATCTAACATCTTTTCCCATATACCATAACTTCTTGCAAGCTTTTCAAGACGTTCCTTATCACAATCATCTTCATCAAAAGCACTCAATACAGTTTCATATAAATGAAACTCATGACGATTATACCTTACCATATCACATACCGTCTGCTCCAAATCAGTTACATATAAATCACCTGAAAACTTAACAACATTATCCTTATTTACATTTGGAACAGCAAGTATTGTAAAAGCAAAACTACTTTCATAACCATCTTCACCAAAAGAATCATCATTTACAAGAAAAATTGGACTAAATCCACTATAAGTAGACAAACCCCAATATTCCGTGGCGGTCTCTACCCCTAAAAGTCCTTTATAACTAGTACCCCTTAATGAAGCTAAATTATTGTTGAAAGCCATTATGCCTCCCACTGTACAGTCCTCCAATTCCAAATCATATTTCTTTGAACATTACTATAAACTGGCTGTAAAAAAGATGTATCTACAGCTATTAAGTCATAAATATTTGGCTTATTTCTTATACCACTAAACTTATCATAAGCATGTGAAATCGCTTCAATATTATCCATTGTAAGATAATTTATCAACTCATCATCTGGATGCTTCACTCTTAAATGCTTAACAATATCAGCTAAATTATAATTACTTATACTAGCCAAAACTGCCAAGTCGTAAACATCCTTAATACGCCTATAAATCTTTCCTGAAGAAACAGCAACTATCTTATCTGAAAGCATAGTATACAAATCATAAGTCCTCATATTCAATATAAGTGAATAATCGCAAGTAATAATTTGATTACTCTTGATATTCATATCCATCTTAATCTCAAATGAAAAGTTATTTGAAGAATCAAACACATCAAATTTTAAAGAATCAGAATCCCTTAACCCTTTTGTATCACTTCTTCTTGACTTTAACTTATATCTAAGTCCTTTGTCATTGCTATTCAAAATAGACTCTATGCTACTACAAAAACTTTCCCATACTTCCTTACTATCACAATGAATATCCAAATCACTTGTCTGCCTATATAAATCCTGCCTTCCGCACTGAATAAGTTTTGAAACAAGTACTGAAGCACCCTTAAATATAATCTTATCTCTAAAATAAGACTTAGATATCAATTGTGCAGTAATAACTAAATAATTATAAATATCCATAATTAAATACTCCTAAAACTATTATACTACATTTCTCAGATATTTACAAGTATTCTATATGGAATATTCCAATTCATCATCACAGTCATCTATCAGAATCTGCTGAACACGCCCGTCTACAAGCGGAGTACCATCTTCAAAACAAGGCACTACCCCTGCTTCTCCTCCATACCGAAAATGAAGTATATTTCCACGATATGCATCAAGCATTACCATATTACTTGGTTCATACAGCGGAATCCTACGAACCCTATTTCCACTGGCTGTAATTACACCAAGACTATCATAATTGGATATCTCCTTCTTGTCCATAACATACATATGATCACCATAATCAGAAAACTCAATTATGTCTTTCTCCTCCGCTATAATGGCTACAGGTGATATCTTGGTCTTTCCATTCGTCCAGAGTATAGTCTGCACATACCCTGAATACATATCCTGCTTCCAGTACCCCACTTTCAGTGCTATGTTTCCATACTTATAATGACCTCCGTCATCACCGAGCGACTTAAATACTGAACTATCATTTATTGTAAATACAAGACCATCTGTGTAATAAGAATATCCATTCTCTCCATTTGCGTCTGGCTTTACCTCATTTTCACAATCCTCTACAATGCTCTTGACATCATCTATAAAGCTATCCTTGGAAATATCCTCAATAAACCATGCCATAGGAACCTCAAAACCCATACCCTGAAGAAAATCATATTCCTCCTCCTTGGTCTGAAATGACATTCCATCAGCAATAAATTCATAGGCTACAAATCTTAATAATTTCCACTCCGCCTCAGTTGCGCTGTCACGCCCCATTGAAGCTACCCCTGAAAATGCAGACTTTATATCTGGATTAAACTGCTTTGCTGCATCGAGATTCTCAAATGGTAATACCCATTCACCACGTATTTCACACCATACAAAATCCTCACAATCCGCAAGAAAGTCAACACCCTGCTCCTCAAGAATACATTTCAACTGATTTGTAATATCACGACCAGCGGAACTTCGTGCCCTGCTTCTAGCCTGATAAAACTCACCGTTATGATATTTCAAACGTATACCATGACCATTCAACTTAACTGAAACATGAGCATCGAATGAAACACCATCAGGCAAACGGTCTATATAATCCATTAACTCAGCACACTCAAACGACTTAACCGTCTGTATACTGTACATTGGATTATGCTTTATGATATCATCTGAATCATCATACTCATCTACAGAATCCTCCCAGATATACTTACATAACTCTGAATCTGGATTTACCTGATGCAGAATATCCATAAGCCTATCCCATATAGCATCAGGAACAAGTGAATCCCCCTCTGCATGTGCATCCCTGCATCGAGAACAATACTCCTCTAATTTCTGTACCTGTTCCGTCTGCATAGCTTCTACCCCATTCAAGTCACAAAAACCAAGAAAATCACCAATCTCCAATAACAACCTACCCTTTTCGTCCATAATAACTCCTTTGCAAAAGAAATATTTTTTATTTATAGATGACATCAAAAAAGACCTGAGCCATCAACTAAACTCAGGTCTTTATAAAACGTTCAAGAAAGACCAGCCATACGCATTGCCCTTGACTTATCTACCCCATTATTCTGATAATAGTCACATAACGCGCATCTTGCATCATAAAAACTTACACCTATCCCATAACTATATACTGGCTGTAAATCTTGGAGATGTCTTGGATTCTCCATACTTGACATGCCCCTAACTTCTAAATTCTGTGCAAGAATCCTATCTGATATGACCTTCAAATTCACTATTTCGCAACTATTATCACTTGTATCAAGTATTTGGACTGCATTTGCCTGAATATTTATCTGTGTCATTATAAACATAAAACTACCCCTTTCACATAAAATCTTTCAGGTAAAAAAGCTTACCACATGATTTACAGAAATAAAACGGTACTGTAATACCCATTTCTGGAACTGGAAAATCACATCTCTGTAAAAAACTTACACCCCAAGGAGCACATGCATGCCTAAGTTCATTTGGCGTCTCCTCAATTTTATCCTCACCAGAAACTGCTACATTTGTACTCTGCTGAAGAAAGCTACGCAATACGTCAATTATCTGTGATTTTGAGTAATGTATTGGCTTCATCTGCTGCATTCCATAATAACCCTGACCATTATACATGTTCATCTGTGGCATATTTCCGTATCCCTGACCGTAACCCATATTTCCATAGCCCTGATTGTAGTTCATGTCCATCTGCGGCATATTTCCATAACCCTGATTATAATCCATTCCCATCTGTTGCATCTGCATATTCATCTGACTGAAATCATATTCCATATTAATTACCTCTTCTTCCACCCTGTAATAGGCTTCTGATTGAAATAATCCTGCACCCAAACACCACACTCAAAATGAGATGCA
>ERZ777305.3391-NODE-3391-length-11089-cov-2.670382_pt1 | contig 11089 bp, 9 predicted proteins | sample MGYA00374965_ERZ777305 | MGnify/ENA primary metagenome ERZ777305 (study PRJEB29328, sample SAMD00013331) | mouse gut metagenome | study: EMG produced TPA metagenomics assembly of the Metagenome analysis of fecal microbiota from mouse which was promoted...
ATTCTTTTCAAAACAGCTTCATCAGAAATCGAAATAAACTCTGATACATTAGTTGATAATGTATCATCAACCAGCACCAACTGCACCCTTTCGTGTACAACTGGTTTTTTCATGTTTTGTGCCAAGTATAACATCATTACAACTGCAATAATGCTTGTACCCAAACACAAAACTACTGAAAACTGCTTTTTAAGCTTTCTTGTAAATATTTTTTTCATATTGGTGTCCTCTTTATACTCATTATGAAATGCCATGGACACTGTATAATTGCACAAATATTGCTTATATGCAAAATGACAGTGAATTTCAAGTTACATAATTTAATTATACTACACTTTACATAATGTTGCAAATTGCATCAACTATTAATATTATGTTATAATATTAATATCTACATGTTTTATAAGGAGGTCATTATGAATATACGGTATCTTTTTGAAGGTATTTGGTTCTTCTCTTGTGTAGGTTTATATAAGTCACTGGTGCCAAACGGGATATGTCGCTTTAAAATTACAGACATATTCTGGCCTGGGGTTTGTGTAACCTTTCCGCTACTTTTAGCAAGTATATTTATCTTAAATCATTAGACCCAAGAAAAAACTGTCCCCAGTGGACAGTTTTTTCTATTTTAACAATTAATCTTATTTGATTTTTTATGTAAATTGTTGTATAATTAAATTACAAATAAATATGAAAGAGGGTATATTATGAAGCTATCTTATTACGATGGGTACAATATTCGGATAGGTAATAAAATTTATCCTGTTCCAAACTATGTAAGAAACTGTTCTTCTAATAGTTTCTATACAGTTAATGGTCGTTACTACATTAACGGCTATAAGGTAACAAAAAACGGAGAGTTTAAAAGAACTATACCAGCGATACTGCACCACATTTTTCATTAAAACCTTCTAGTGCCAACAGTTATTAAGTTGGTCACATCTATTAGCCCACTTTTCGAAAGAACTGTGGGCTTGTCTTTTTATTTATTAGATAGTATTACGCTGTTAATAACAAACAGAAAATACCAAGCATTAAATCGCTTGGTATTACTGTATTTTTCTATACCTCCATTATAATTGGCATTACCTTCGAGCTATTTTTGCCCATTTTTTGTACTTCTTTACAAAATCTCTGTTTTAGTTGTCTCTCTAATTCTATACACTTTTTTAGAAACCTATTTCGCTTATTCAAAACTAATGTGTATAACCAAATTATAACCAGTTACTAATTAAAATGCAAAACCTTCTATAATACTTTCTGTATCTTCAAATGTTGTCGCTACTTCCTATAACATTGCTTGTTTATAACTTATATAACATTAAAATTTTAATTACAATTCATATTTTATAAGCTCCGCTGTTTTGGGATAATCTAAAAATTTTTTATCAAAATACATTTGGAATGCAACAATAATGTCTCCATGAGTTACAATCAAAATATTTTTATCTGCATATTTTATCTTTATATCATGAATAAAATCTTCTATTCTATCATAAATTGTCTGAAATGCTTCTATTCCTTCTATTTCTTCATAACTACCTAAATTATATAATTTAGATTTATCTTTTATTAGATTGGTTGGCTTTAATGTCATTTCTTTAAAATCTCTTTCAATTAATCTATCATCTATCTGAATTATCAAATTTTTCAAATTCAATATATTTGCAGTATGAATAGTTCTTTTTAATGGAGATGAAATAACTAAATCAATTGGTAGCTTTTCAATTTCTGGAATTAATGCCTCTGCTTGTTTTACTCCTACATCATTCAAATCTTTTTCATTTCTACCATTAAATAATCCATTAGCATTTGCTTCGGTTTGCCCATGTCTCACTAAAAATAATTTCATATTTTTTCTCCTAGTTTAATTCTTTAATTAAAAATATATTAAGACCTATAGCGGCTCCATATGTTATAAGCAAAAATAAGTCTTTGTTTATTAAACTATATTATTAATTATTCCTATCAATTAATATTTTTTAAACTTCTTGACTTTTTACTTATACATAGTTTATAATAGATATAGGAAATGACAATTCCACAAACGTGGTTTTGCCGATATATTGATTAAAATAAACCAAGTGCTCGGCTAAGCAGAATGGTTTATTTTTTATCTATTTATGTAGTTGCTTATCCACCCAGTTCTTATATAGAACTGTTGTCAAGGCAACGTTTAATGTTAAAGATAACATTAGTAATATTATATAAAATAGTATCACTTTAACCATAAACATCACCACCCTTCCTACGAAGATTCGTAATTTAGGTGGCAAAACTACATCTGCTTTTTATCATTTCCTATGAACATTACTATACTATATTTATTTATAAAATACAAGCGAACAAAACATTTTCTTGTGTTTTTTCAATTTAGAAACCTTTACAAACCTAATGAGTTATAACCAAATTATAACCAGATTGTATATTTCGACTTACAAACAACTTGAAATCCATACATTTGGCTATACCTCCATTATAATTGGCAAAATCATTGGATTTCTCTTTGTTTTTTGATATATATAGTCTCTTAGAGAATCTTTTAATGTAGATTTTATTACTGACCATTCTTTTATATGCTTTTCTTCACATTTTGCTATTTCTTCTCTTATTACTTTTTTTACATCATCCATTAAATTTTCTGATTCTCTTACATATACAAATCCTCTTGAAATTACATCTGGTCCTGCTACTACTTCTCCTTCACCATCCATTGTTAATACTATTACTATTAATCCATCTTGTGATAGGTGTTGTCTATCTCTTAATACTATGTTTCCCACGTCTCCTACGCCTAATCCATCTACTAATATCCTTCCTGATGGTACTGTTCCTGTAAGTCTTGCTTCGTTTTGTGTTAGTTCCATTACTCTTCCATTTGTTAAAATAAATGTATTTTTGGCATCTATTCCAACTTTTTTTGCAGTTTCTATATGTGCTATTAATTGCCTATATTCTCCATGTACTGGTAGAAAGAATTTTGGTCTTACTAATGATAATATTAATTTTTGTTCTTCTTGGCATGCATGTCCTGATACATGTACATCTTCTAATGCACTGTATACTACCTCTGCTCCTATTTTCATTAAGTCATCTATTACTTTTGATACGAATTTTTCATTTCCTGGTATTGGTGTTGCAGATATTATTACTAAATCGTTTGGTGTAATTTCAACTTTTTTGTGATCTCCTGCTGCCATTCTTGTTAATGCTGACATTGCTTCTCCTTGAGAACCTGTTGTAATTATAACTAACTGGTCATCTGTATAGTTATTTATCATATCTATATCTATAAATACATTTTTTGGTACTTGTATATATCCTAATTCTATTGCTGTATTTATCATATTAATCATACTTCTACCACATACAGCAATTTTTCTTCCATATTTTACAGATGAATTTACTATTTGTTGTACTCTATGAACATTTGATGCAAATGTTGCAACTACAATTCTCTTTGTGCAGTTTAAAAATAGTTTTTCAAACACATCTCCTACTGTGCTTTCAGACATTGTATAACCTTTTCTTTCAGCATTTGTACTATCTGACATTAATGCTAGTACTCCTTTGTTTCCTAGCTCTGCTAATCTTCCTAAGTCCATTCTTTCATCGTCTATTGGTGTATAATCTACTTTAAAATCTCCTGTATGAACTATAATTCCTACTGGTGTTGTGATAGCAAGTGCAACTGAATCTGGTATACTATGGCAACTTCTTATAAATTCTACTTGCATTTTCCCAAAATTAATTGTTGAACCTTGCTTTACTGTGTGTAATTTTGTTTTTCTAAGTAAACCGTGTTCTTCTAGTTTATTACTTATTAGTCCTATTGTTAGTCTTGTTGCATAAATTGGTATATTTATTTGTTTTAACAAATATGGTATTGCACCGATATGGTCTTCATGTCCATGTGTTATTATTAGCCCTTTTATTTTATTTTTATTTTTTTCTAAGTATGTTATATCTGGTATTACCAAGTCTACTCCAAGCATATCATCTTCTGGAAATGCTAAACCACAGTCTACTACTATTATTTCGTCTTCGTATTCAAAAACAGTAATATTTTTTCCAATTTCTAATAATCCTCCCAATGGTATTATTTTTAATGGACTTTTTTTAAATTGAAATTTATTTTCTTCTTGTTCTGCTTTTTGTTTTATGTGTTGATTTCCTGTTGTTCTCCTTGTTTTATTTTGTTGTTTTTCATTTTTATCCTTTGCTTCTAAAATATCTTCTTCTCTTTTTTTAGATATATTTTTTCTAGGTCTGTATTCTCTTTTTACAGGATGTTCTTTTTTTTCGCTTTTTTCCTTATGTTCAATTTCATTTGTCATATTTTTCTTTCATTCCTTTCTTGATTTTTGTTTATGTAAGAAAAATAACTATTCAATTTTTCAATTAGATAAAAACGTTTAATATACATTAAACGTTTGACTCTCATTTTTTATAAAACTAATAGATAACTAAAATCAGCCGCAATTTTAGTTTTACTATATATATTCCCGAATCAATACTTTTATATTATCTTTAAAATCTCATTTTTAATACATAAATTTAAATCTCTTCTTTACCATTAATGGTAACAACTGGTAATTATTGTACTATGAATTCTAAAAAAAGTCAAGTATTGATGTTTTTTAGATACGGCAATTTTTTGGAAGAATGGTCGATTGCATTTCTGTATGTGTTTATGTAACTTTGCAAAAATTTAGCAAGAAGTAATAATAATATATATTTTGTTTTGAAGTGCGACCCTTTGTGGGGACCGATGAAGCCTGTTAAGGTTTACCTCCTACAGCCCCATTGGGGAAGTCTGGAGCATGTAAAATAAAATATATATATTATTATTATTTCTTTTATTATGATTTATTTAAATAGTTGCACCTATTATTCCAGCATCATTTTTCATTTTTGCATATTCAATTTTTGGTAATTCTTTATTATATAACAAAGCTTGTAAATTATCTTGTATTTTTTTATTAAATATTTCTTTATAATATATAAAACTTCCTCCAAAGCAAACTACTTCTGGTTCAAATATATTAATAAAATTTGCAATTCCTATACATAAATCTGAAGTGTATTCTTCTATTATTTTTTTCATTTTTGTAGTCTTTAACTCATTATTTATTATGGTTAATAATTCAATTCCAGTAATATTTGTTCTAATTTTGTATTCATTTATAATTTTGTTCTTTAGAGCTGTAATTGATGCATATGTCTCAAAACATCCATTGTTCCCACAACTACATTTTCTTCCATTTTTTTCAATTACAGTATGTCCTAATTCATATCCTTCCACTTTTTTTGATGTTAAAAGCTTTCCACCATTAAAAACTGCTCCTCCTATTCCTGTTCCTATTGTTAAAAACACACAATTATCATATCTTTTTAAACTTCCATATTCTTTTTCGCATAATGCTGCACATTTTGCATCATTCCTAATTTGCATATTTATATTAAAGTGTTTTTTTAATACTTTTATAATATCAAAATTATTTAATTTTAAATTGTTTGAATATTTTATTTTTCCTTGGCTTATTGTTCCTGGAGATGCAATTCCTATTAATTTTATATTATCTATTTTTAATTTACTTTGTTCTAAAATCTCTATTATGGAATTAGATATTATATTTTCTAATTCATTTTCTATATTTTCTATATTCTTTAGGTCTGTTTCTTTTTTTATTTCTATTTCTCCATTATTATTTACTAGCCCTACTCCAACATGGCTTCCACCAATATCTATTCCTATTTTCATAAAATACTCCTTTATAAAAAATTCTACAATATTCTAACTAACAATGAATAATATGCACTACACAGATATGTAACTTAACTATTAATTAAAAATATTAAAGTGAGCTTTGGGCTCACTTTAATATTTTTAGAATAAATCTGCATATGCATCAAATAAGAAATTACCCATATATACTTGTAAACATGGTACTAGTACTACTACTACAAAGAATATTAATACTATACCTACTATACTATATACTACTTGTGGTAATACTGCCATAATCTTATCCATTATATTATTAATATCTATTTCCATATATTCAACTAACTTTTCCATCATTGATGATAAATCTGTTTGCATACCTATTTTTAGCATTTCTATTATCATACTTGATGCTAACCCAGATTTTTCAAATGGGTCAATCCATGATTGTCCTATTAATATATTATTTATTGATGTTTCTATTATTGAAAGCATAACGTAATTCTTTACAACATTTTTACTTACTTCTAGTGATTCTTGTATTCTCATTCCATTATTTAGATTAAGTAGCATCGCTCTCATTAATCTTGAAAAATCTAAAGCAAATATTAATTTTCCAAATATGGGCATTGTATACTTAAAATAATCAAAGTTATATTTTCCCTTTGGTGTATGAACATACCAAAATACTATCCCTGTAATTACTGCTATTATTAATAATGGAATATACCAATATATCTGCAAACCTGTTAAGAACTCTGAAAACCATATTGATATTGGTGGCAACTCTGTTTCTGCACCTACTGCTGCAAATACATCTTGAATAGTTGGTATTATAAATATTGTTCCAGCAAATAATAATATTAAAATTGCTGCAAATTGTATAATATTAGGTACTAATATTTTTTTTATCTTTTTTGTGGTTACTTCTGAGTCTTCAAGATATGTTACAGCTTGTTCTAATGATTGAGTTAAAGATCCAGATAATTCTCCAACTTTTATCATATTTATATATATATAGGGAAATACATCTGAATAATATTCCATTGTTGTATACATGTTTTCTCCCGCTTCTAGTCCTGCTAATATATCTTCTAATATTCCTTGTAAAGTTAAGTTTTCTGTACTTTGTATTATGGTGCTTAAAGCATGAATGTTATTAAATTCAGCTTTTTTTAATAAATAAAAATTTTGTGTAAAAACTACTATATCTCTTGTTGTAATTTTCTCTGTTTTTGATAATTCATAATTTATTTTTTGTATAAAAGATTTTTTCTTTCTTTCTTTTCCATTCATTATACTAGATGTGTCAACATTTTTCATAATGTCTTCAATACCTTGAATGTTTTTCTTTGCTTTATTAACCTTTTTCTTAGTAATAACTAATGGTTCTGTTATACTAATTGGCACCAAATTATTTCGTTTTAATTTTTTTATAACTGCATTTCTACTTTGTTCTTCTATAATGTTACTTACTATTACACCATTATCTGATAATGCTCTATATCTGTATGTAGGCATTTTCTACCTCCATTTCTTATCTTCCTTTCTTAATTCTTAATTGCATTATTGTTCTATTTAATGTTTCTATATTTTTTTCTTCTATTTGTGCTTTTGCTTGTTCTAAAGTAATTCTATCAGCAACAAATAGTTCTGCAATTGAATTAATAAGTCCAATGCTTCCTTTATCTGAACTACTTTGAATTGCATCTTCTATTTCAGATACACTTAATTTTTCCTTTCTAATTAACCCTGCTATTATATTATCTACAACCATAACTTCTGGAACTAAAGCTAATTTTCCGTCTGTCCCAGGCAGTAATCTTTGTGATATAACAAGTTTTAAAAGTGATGCTATTAGATATTTCATGGTAGATTGATCACTTATATCATAAAAATTTATCATTCTATCAATTGTTTCTGCACAAGATTTTGTATGAAGTGTTCCTATAACCAAATGTCCTGCTTCTGCAGTTTCTATTGCTGCATCCATTGTTTCTCTATCTCTTATTTCTCCTACTACTATTATATCGCAGTCTTCTCTTAATGAATTTTTAACTCCATCACTATAACATAGTGAATCTCCTCCAACTCCAACTTCTTTTTGTACTATTATTGATTTTTTACTTTTATGTCTATATTCTATTGGACTTTCTAATGTTAATATCTTCTTATTTTGATTTTCATTTATTTCGTCAATTAATGCACTTAATGTTGTTGTTTTTCCAGAGTTTGTTTTTCCTGTTACTAACATTAAACCTTGTGGTTGATATGTCATACGCCTTACAATGTCTGGTACTCCTAAATCTTCAAACCTAGGTAGTTTATTTTTTATAATTCTTAGTGTAAATAATGGGACGTCATCTGATAATGAAATATTTACTCTAAATCTTAAATTCGCATATTCTAAAGATGTATCTAATTTTTTTGTCTTTTTAAATATTCCATCTTTATCCATATTTCCTCTTACTAAATAATCATATATATCATTCATATCATCTGGTGTTAAAATTTCACATTGTTCTACTGGTACAAGACTTCTTACAATTCTTACCATTGGTTTTATACCACATATAAAGTGTATATCTGATGCATCATTTTCAATTGCATAATCTAATATTCTTTCTATTTGTATCATTTGTAATCCTCCTAATATTAAAATAATATTAATTTTCTATTTAATTCATCTAATGTTGTTATTCCTCTTAGTACTTTATTTATACCATCTATTACTAGTGGTTTATATGTTGTTTTCATTGCTTGTTCTTTTATTTTTATTGTAGATGCATCTCCAGCTATTAGTTCTCTTATTTCATCATCTATAATTAATACTTCAAATATTGCTATTCTCTCGTAATAACCTGAATTATTACATTTTTCACATCCAACTGCATCGAAAGTTGTTTTTCCACTAAAATCATATTCTTGTCCATATTTTCTTCCAATTTCTCTTATTATATTCATTTCTTCCATAGTAAATTCTCTTGGTCTTGCGCAATTTGGGCATATTTTTCTAACTAACCTTTGTGAAACCGAAGTTGCCAGTGTACTTGCTATATCATAATTTGATATTCCCATTTTCCTTAATCTTGTTATTACTTCTATACTATTTATTGTATGTATTGTTGATAATACATAGTGTCCTGTTTGTCCTGCTTGTAATGCTATTTCTGCTGTTTGATTATCTCTTATTTCTCCTAATAAGATTATATCTGGGTCTTGTCTTAATACAGTTCTTAATGAATCCACAAAGTTTGTTTTTGCATCTACTTCTATTTGATTTAATCCTGGTATTCTTATTTCAACTGGATCTTCTATTGTTGTAATATTTATTTGTGGTTTATTTAGGTAATTTACAACCCCATATAATGTTGTTGTTTTTCCTTCTCCTGTTGGTGCTGCCATAATAGTTATGCTATTTTTCTTATTAAAACTTTGTTTAACAAGTTCTTCGTCTCTTGGAAACCCTAAATCATATAAACTTTTTACATTTGCATTTTTCTTAAGTAATCTTAATACAAATTTTTCTCCATATACATTTTTTTGTGAGGATACACGTATATTATAATCTGGATATAATAATATTCTTCCGTCTTGTGATTCTTGCTTTTCTTGGTGCATATTAGATATTGCTTTTAGTCTTCCTATAATTTGAGATTGTTTTTCTTTTTCTATATTTGTTATTGTATATAATTCTCCATCTATTCTGAATCTAATTCTCATAGAATCTTCTAATGGTTCAAAGTGTATATCACTTGCTCTTCTTTCAATTGCGGTTTTAATTATACTATCAATTAATCCAGTTATATTCCCTGATATTTCAATTTTATCTGTAGCTCTTCCATCAAATGCAAGTAGTATTTTGTCTATATTATCTTCGAATGTTATATATTTATCCATTATAAGCCCTTTATTTATTAATAATAATCGTATAACATCAACTGTTCTTTTATTTGTAGTATCAGCAAAACATACTTTTATTCTTCCATTTTCTATGTCAAATGGAATTGCTTTATTTTGCCTTAATACATCTATTGATATATAATCTTCCATTCTTATGTTTATATCATTTTGTGTTAAAATTATTCCTTTTTCACCTAATATTTCTCCTATTGCTTCTATTAGCATAGTTTCATCACATATATTTAATATGTGTAAAATTTCTCCTAATTTCTTATTTCTATGTACTCTTTGGTATTCAATTGCTTTTTCTATATCTTGTTGTGTAATTAGCCCTCTTCTTACTAGTTCTATTCCTATTGGTTGTGTCATTATAATTCCTCCTTGTCTTATGTGTATACATATTTATTATATATTATTTTCTATTTTTTTTGTATATTTTTTTTGTAATTCCAAATATTACTAATTAATATATTAATTATTCTTTCTTCACTCTAATTTCTATATTCTATTTTATTGTGTATTCAATTATTTTTTCATAGGATGGTGTGCTGTTTGTTTGTATTTGCACTTTTACAGTATTAGAATTTTGACTTAGCTCGAATTTTACATTTTTTATATTTTCACATATTTTTACATTATTAAAATATATAGAGTTTTCACTAAATGTATAGGTATTCCCTGTTAAAAATGTTATTTGATGAAGTTCATTATTTATCTTTACTATTTTGTTGTTTTCTTTTTTTACATCTTCAAGAAAATACATATTAAAATTAAGTATTTGAGCAATGTCCTCGCTATTTTGTCCGAATTCATTAATATTATTTTGTAATACTGAAGTTAAAGTCGCAACAATTCCAACAATAATTGTCATTCCTATAATATATATAATAAGGCTTGTTAATGTAATACCTTTATTTGATGTAAGTGTTATTTTTCCTTTTTCCATTATTTCTAAACTCCTTGTAAAGTAACTATATTCTTTATTGATAAATTTTGTATTTTATTGTTTAAAGAATATTCAACATTTACATTTAAAATTTTAATAATATCTTCTTTTGATTCATTTCCAACAGTTTCGTTATATTTTTCTACATTAGCTGTTACTTTATATTGCTTTGGTATTATGTTATTATTATAGAGTTCTTGTATTTTAAGAGCTATAGTTTCATTAGTTATATCTTTATATTCCATTTTTTGTATATTTTCTATTGTATCAATTATACATAAGCATGCTACTGAATTTCTTGCTATTTTTGAGTTAGAAATATAGTAATTATAAAATAGTGATGCTACTAGCCCTGTAAAAATCATTAGTATAATAACTGATGTAACAATATCTGCAGAAGAAAATCCTTTGTTTGTTTTTATTATATCCTTTAATCCTAACATTTTATCACCCTTGTTATACTAAAACATTAGATATTATTGTTGTTATAATATTTGCGACGCATAAATAAA
>ERZ777305.3392-NODE-3392-length-11085-cov-2.918404_pt1 | contig 11085 bp, 5 predicted proteins | sample MGYA00374965_ERZ777305 | MGnify/ENA primary metagenome ERZ777305 (study PRJEB29328, sample SAMD00013331) | mouse gut metagenome | study: EMG produced TPA metagenomics assembly of the Metagenome analysis of fecal microbiota from mouse which was promoted...
ATATCGGCACCTGGCGTTACTATTTCGACAGTACAACCGGGGCGTTGAAAAAGGGCCATTTTACCGATGGGAAGTCCTGGTATTACAGCGATCCGGCAACCGGAGCCATCAACCGTTCCGGTTATAAGCTGGAGGAAATGGTCCGGGACAGAAAAGAGATTTCCTATTTTGACGGAAACGGAAAAAGAGTAACCGGGTGGAAGACCATTGAGGAACAGCGCTACTATTTTGAGCCTTCCGACGGCCTGGCGGCATCCGGCTTTGTGAGAATCGGAAAGCAGGATTACTATTTTGACGTGGATACCAAGGTGCTGCAAAAAAGTATGCTAGAGAAAAACGCTCCCTTGGAGCTGATTTCCGTTCAGAGGAATGGCAGGGAGGTTCTCTACTATACAGGGAAGTATGAGTATCTCTTAAGCGGCTGGCAGAAGGTGAACGGGAGCTGGTATTATTTTGATGCAGTGACTAAGGAAGGCGAGGAAGCCCAGGTAATCCCAGGCAGGGACGGAAACTGGGTGGAGCTTGGCGACAGAAGCCAGTATTATTTTAAGAACGGAACAACGCTTGCCAGGGATTGGCAGACGATTTCTGTCAACGGAGACAGCGGCCGCTACTATTTTGATAAGAACGGTGTGTTACAGACAGGCTGGCTTGGTATCAGCGGTAAACGCTATTATACGGATGAGCTTACGGGAAAGGCTGCAAAGGAGGAATTCCTTTATTTCGTGGATGGCGTCTGCCAGAGAGAGAAGCCGGAGTCCGGAGAATTTGATACCTATTATTTTGATAAAAACGGTCTCATGAAGACGGGCTGGCTGACACTGACAGAAAGCGATGGAGTAAAAAGAAGTTATTACTTCAATATCAGCGGAGAAATGCGCAAAGGCCTTTGCTGGGTTGGGAACACCTGCTATGTGCTGGATCCCAAGGAGGGATTCCGGATTGAGAACGGTTCCGTGGTGATTGACGGCAAGACTTATTATGCTAACAGCAAGGGGATTTTAAAAACCGGCTGGGAGAAGGTGAATGGGAAGTCTTATTACTATGGAACGGATGGACAGCGGGCGGCCGGTTGGAAGGAGATTGAGGGAAAAGTCTATTACTTTGATACAGATCAAGATGATGCGATGCAGATCGGATATCGGAAAGAGCTTCCCGTAAGGGGAAGCCTGCAAAGCGGTGAAGATGTAGAAAAGGCGGCTTATTATTTCAATGGCAGCGGTGTAATGCAGACGGGCTGGTTCCTGCTGGATGTGCCGGAAGAAGGGCGCATTTGGAAATATTTCGGGACAGACGGCAGGGAAATCCTGCCGGCGGATGAGCCTGCGGAGGTTACACCGGAAGGTGAGGACAGCCCGGGGTATATCTGGTACCGTGTAGAGGAACCCGGCGCAGACGGAACGGAAGCGGCGGAAAATTGGTACTGTATTTATAAAAATAAAGTATTGAAGGGTTCTAACAAGATCGTATCCTGGAAGTACTATTTTGACTCTGCAACGGGAGCCCTGCAGAAAGGACATTTTACTGTGGGAACGGCAAGGTATTACAGCAAGCCGGATACGGGGGCGATCGATGTAAACGGATGTTTCTATACGGATCCGGAGAGCGGGGATATTTATTACTATGACGGAAACGGAAAGCAGGTAACCGGGTGGCTGACAATGAAGTCCGGGGAACATGCGGGGAAATACTATTTCCATAGTCTTACCGGTGCGGCTTACAGAGGGGGATGGTATTATGTGGACAACGAATACTGCCATTTTGATGAAAAGGGAGTTTTTCTTGAGAAAGAGATAAAGCCTTTTGGAAGAGCGGCTGAATTTGATACCTTTGCTTTAGAAAAGGATGCGGATGGAAAGGACTGTATCCGGGCAGAATTTAGGGTGAAAGGAAGGGTGAAAAGTTATTGCAAAGACGGAAATTACTATCTGATCCGGGTGGACTCCTATTCCAATAAAATGCTGAGCCTTAAGCCTCTTCACAGTATTTCGAAAGAAGACGGAGAATTCGGCGGGGAGACTTTCCGCTATGAGTTCCAGATTCCCCTTCCCCGGGAGTTTGACGGAGACAGGAACCTGCAGGAGGTTCTTATGAGCAAATATGCCCTGGCAGTGAAGAGCGGGGAGAATGAGTATACGGTGATCAGTCCGGGGGCTTATGTGTCGAATCCGGAGTTTGCGGCAAAAATTGATACACCTTATTATATGCCTTCTTCTAAGAAGGGGATTCAGGGAGCAAGAGCAGAATGGGTCATTGATGCAGGTACGAAAAACACATTGATGAATCTGGATTTAAAAAAAGTAGTGCTGAAGGGAAAACAGGAAGGCTGCGTGGAGTATTTTTATAAAGGCAAAGTTTATTATTTTGATTCTCTGTCTGCTTTGCGCGGAACGGTCTCAAGATTTAATCAGGAGGAGACGGATCAATACGACAGAAAGCGGGAGCCGGTTCAGGTTACCTTTGCTATATTGATGAGCTACGATTCCGGGCTGCTGGATATGATTGAACCGTCTGCGAGAAGGGCGGGAGCGGCGCCCTATTATGCTTTAAATACGAGAAACCAGTCATCTCAGGAGCGGCTGGAGGCAGTATTCAGCTATTTGGGCGAGGTTTTCGGACAGGATGATTGTTATGTATCTAACTGGATTCTTGGAAATGAGGTGAATTCCTGCAATGCCTGGAACTACACAGGAGGTATGGGACTTTCCGATTTTATGAAAGGGTATGCCAATGCCTTTCGGACTTTGTATTCTGGAGTCAAGCAGACCAGGCCTAGTTCCAGGGTATTTATTTCTTTGGACAATGCTTGGACCAAGGCAGTAGCCGGATATGCAGGGAAGTCTGTTTTGGACAGTTTTGCTTCCCAAATGTATTCCGAAGCGCCTTTTGTCAACTGGGATCTATCGTTCCATCCTTATTCTGCGCCTCTGACCAGAACGGATTTTTGGAATGACGGCTCCAACACCACCAATAGTGTCAACAGTCCTTTTATCTCCATGCGGAATCTGCATTATCTAAATCAGTATCTGGCGCATATGGAGAATCGGTATGACAGAAGCTCCGGCAGCATTAAAATGATTCTTTCGGAGCAGGGCTGGACCTCCACCGGAAGCGGCGGTGAAAAAGGACAGGCAAGGGCACTTGCCCAGGCTTATTATATTGCAGAATTTAATGACAGAGTGCTTGCCTTTACCATTCGGGCAGAGAAAGACGATCCCAAGGAAGTGAGGGACGGTTTGTCCATGGGGCTTCGTGATGAAGATGAGAAGTATAAGCCTGCGTACTATGTGTATCGGTATATGGATACGCCGGTGGTGCCTTCCGGGGATTCTTCTGAGAAGCTTATTAGCGAGTATGATGCAAACAGCATGTGGTTCCCTTCCAATGCGCAAAGAAATCGGTTTAAAGCAGCTCAGGAAGTTATGGCGATGAACTGGAAGACGCTTGTGCCGGGCTATCAGGAGGAGAAACTAAACGGAATGCCGTATGCCTTCCCCATGTAAATAAAATTTGCCAGAGGAGCAATCCTGCTGTATAATGATTACATATATGTACAGATGCAAAAGAGGTACGCTATGAATATAGAAAAGTTCATTGAGAAAAATGCGCCCAAGAACAGGATTGCTCTGCTGGTTATTTTGGATCTGATTCTTATTACCGTGTCAGGATTTCTGGCGCTCTATATCCGGTTTGATTTCCGTTTTAGCAGAATGGATATGACCTACGTGAGATATGAGCTTCGTTATCTGCCGGCTTCCCTTGTCCTTACGATTGTATTGTTTGTGGTTTTTAAATTGTACCGCAGTGTCTGGCGTTTTGCCAGTACCACGGAGCTTTTGAACGTAATTGGGGCTTGTTCCGTAAGTCTCTTGCTTCAGATTATGATTATGGCATGCCTTAAAATGCGCATGCCAGTTTCCTATTATCTGATGAAGTATGTGATTCTCATTGCCGAAATTGGAAGCTTGCGTTTTGCTTACCGGATACTGCGGATGCTGCAGGAAAAGCGGTCAGGATTGCGGGGAGACGCTAGAAAGAATACCATGGTTGTGGGCGCAGGGGAAGCCGGAGCCATGATTATTAAGGAGTTCCAGAACAGCCGCTACCTGGATCAGAAGGTGTGCTGTGTGATTGATGACAATACGGCCAAGCATGGAAAGTATCTGCGGGGTGTCAGGATTGTGGGAGGAAGAGAGGAGATTCCCTTCTATGCTCATGAGCTGAAAGTGGATGAGATTGTGGTGGCGCTTCCGTCGGTTCCTCAGGCTGAAATCAGGGAGATTCTTCAGATCTGCCAGGAAACCGGCTGTGAGATGAAGGTACTTCCCGGTCTGTATCAGATGATCAACGGGGAGGTCAGCGTTTCTAAACTGCGCAGGGTTGAGATTGAAGATTTGCTGGGCAGGGAGCCTATCCGGCTGCAGGTAGATTCTGTGATGGGATATGTGTCAGGAAAAACCATTCTGGTAACGGGGGGGGGAGGCTCCATCGGAAGCGAGCTTTGCCGCCAGATTTCGTCACATGAGCCGAAAAGGCTGATAATTGTAGATATTTATGAAAATAATGCCTATGATATACAGCAGGAGTTAAAACAGAAATATCCGGACTTGGATTTGGTGGTTTTGATTGCTTCTGTACGAAATACCCATCGGATGGAGTCTATTTTTGAAACCTATCGTCCAGATATCGTTTACCACGCGGCGGCACACAAGCATGTGCCGCTGATGGAGGACAGTCCCAATGAGGCTGTGAAAAATAACGTCTTTGGTACTTATAAGACAGCGCAGGCAGCGGACAAGCACGGAGTCCAGCGTTTTGTTTTAATTTCTACGGATAAGGCGGTAAATCCCACGAATATTATGGGAGCCTCCAAACGTATCTGCGAGATGATTATCCAGATGATGAATCAGCGCTCCAAGACAGACTTTGTGGCAGTGCGCTTCGGAAATGTGCTGGGAAGCAACGGCAGTGTGATTCCTCTGTTTAAAAAACAGATTGAGAAGGGGGGACCGGTGACGGTAACCCACCCAGAGATTATCCGGTATTTTATGACTATTCCGGAAGCTGTCTCCTTGGTTCTCCAGGCAGGAGCCCTTGCGAAGGGCGGAGAGATCTTCGTGTTGGACATGGGGGAGCCGGTAAAAATCTTGGATCTAGCAAAAAACCTGATTCGATTGTCGGGGTATAGGCCTTTTGAGGATATTCCCATTGAGTTTACTGGATTGCGGCCAGGGGAAAAGCTTTATGAGGAGCTGTTGATGAGCGAGGAAGGGCTTATGGAGACGGAGAATAAGCTGATTCATATTGGGAGGCCGATTGAGTTTGACGAAAAGAAGCTGGTGAAACAGTTAGAGGAATTGAAGAAACTGGCGGATGCGGATTTACCAGATATTCGAGAGAAAGTTCGTGAGATTGTTTCGACGTATGTTATCAAGGGTGAATAATAGAAAGGAGCTTCCTTTATAATCCTTGATTATTGATATTAATGCCGGAAATAAGGAAGCACCGGAAACGGCTGAGATATGTGCTGTACAAGGCAGCCCACAGATGCAGACAGCATAAATGGCAGGAAAGTATGGGAAAGGAACTGGAAAATGTCTGCCGAAAAGTGCCGTTCCAGAAAAAGACTTGACTAAATAGGGAGAGGTATATTGAGATGAATAGGAATCAAAATGAGTACGAGAAAGAAATTAATTTGGTAGAATTTTTTTTCTATTGTTTGAAAAAATGGAGGGGCATTTTAGTTGTGATGCTGATAATGGCGGTATGTGCCGGAGGGTATCAGTATCGGGCGGCAGTTAAGAATAATCTGGTAAAAGCTGAGCAGTTAAAAGCGTTGGGAGAAGATGCAGAGGATACTACTATTGTTAACCCTCATGTGGCAGCCTATAAGTTTGCTATAGAAAAGGGTGAAGAAGATTTGAAAAAACGGGAAATTTATTTAAAAGAGTCTGCGTTTATGCAGTTGGATGCGAATCATCTTCAAACAGGAACGTTGACTTTTTTTGTGGATTGCCAGGAAGAGGGGGGGATTACGTATTTAGATGGATTAATTTCTGCTTATCGAATTTATGTTGAAGATGGACAATTAGCGGAACAGCTTGATATGGGCGAGAATGGAATGATGAAAGCTGATATACAGGAGTTGGTTTCTTTTCATAATAAGGAAAGTTTAGATTCTGAGCAGAAAGGTTCTGTCTCATGGCCATTGCAATTATTGGAGGAGGAAGAATCGATAGAAAATTACAGCTATATTGTCCAAAATTTAATATCAAGTACAGTTCAGCCAGTATTTCAGATTCGGATTATTGCTCAGGATAAAGAATTGTGCCAGGTTTATATGGATGAAATAAAAAAGGCTATTTTTAATTACAGTACTAATTTGCAAAGAAATATAGTGGAGCATGAGTTAAGGCTTGTGGCATCTTCACAGTTAGAGCAGACAGATGAGGGTATTCAGAATAGCCAAAGCCAGGCTTTGATGGGCTATATGGTACTTCAAAGAAATCTTACAATACTTCGAAATGAAATGGAGACTGTACAGAAAAAAGAAGGGGGATATATTTCGCTTGGTAATCCAGTTGCTATTGGAACAAAGTATGCCATTATGAGTTTAGGAATTGGGGCTTTTATGACACTGCTTGTGTTATTTTTGTGCTATGTGATGAGTAGCAAAATTCAAAGTGTGGAAAACTTTGAGAAAGAGTATGGGATGCAGCTTTTGGCAAGAGTTGTGCTGCCTGTAGGAGAAAATAAATGGTTTGGTTTTGTGGATAGGTGGTTAAATAAGTTAGAAGAGGGAGCTTATGCCAGTATTTCATTTGAAGAACAGATAAAAATTGCAGCAGCGAATGTAAAGACGGCAATTCTCAGTAATGAAAACTTGAAAAAAATTATGATAGCTGGTACAATAGGCAGGAATGAAATGGAAAGTATATGGGAAAAATTTGCAGAAGAAATGGAGGGAATACAATTTTCTGCATATAAACAAATTGTGTTTTCGGCAGCAGATTTGGAAGAATTAGATAATTATGATGGGATTTTGTTTTTGGAAAAAAGAGGGATATCTATTTCGAAACTAATTTGGCAGGAGCGTGAATTGGCAGAAGGGCGTAATAAAAAGGTATTGGGAGCGGTTGTTTTTTAATTTGATTATGGCAGGTAAACATGGATAATAAGCTGATAGAAAAACTAAAAGGATTCAAACCGTTTGAAAATAGAGTGTGGTTATCCTCTCCTACAACGCATGGAGAGGAATTAAAGTATATGCAGGAGGCTTATGATACGAATTGGATGTCAACTGTTGGAGCCAATATTGATGAGATAGAACGGTTAATTTGTCAGAAGATTGGATGTCAAAATGCGGTAGCTTTGTCTACAGGTACTGCTGCGTTACATTTAGCGATTCGGTTGGCAGGTGAAAAGTTGTATGGCCAGCCTAAGGCGGGACAGGGCGCATTGAAAGGACATCGTGTTTTCGCATCAGATATGACCTTTGCTGCTACAGTTAATCCGATTAGTTATGAAGGCGGAGAAGCTGTATTTATAGATGCGGAATATGATACTTGGAATATGGATCCGGAAGCTCTCAAAAAAGCGTTTGAGATTTATCCAGATGTTCGTATTGTTGTTGTTGCACATCTTTATGGAACACCTGGAAAAATGAATCAAATTAAAGAAGTTTGTTCAAGGCATAACGCATTGCTTATTGAAGATGCTGCAGAATCTCTTGGCGCTGTTTATTATGGAAAACAGACGGGGACTTTGGGTGATTATAATGTGATTTCCTTTAATGGAAATAAAATTATTACTGGGTCATCTGGTGGAATGTTTTTGACAAATGATTCGGAGGCAGCCAACAGGGTAAGAAAGTGGTCTACACAGAGTCGGGAAGATGCTGCGTGGTATCAGCATGAAGAGATTGGTTATAATTATCGTATGAGTAATGTGATTGCGGGTGTTGTCAGGGGGCAAATTCCGCATTTGGAAGAACATATTGCTCAAAAGAGAGCTATCTATGAGCATTATAAAGAGGGGCTGAAAATACTTCCGATTCAGATGAATCCGTTTGATGCAAAGAATAGCGTTCCAAATTATTGGATGTCTTGTCTAATTATTAATAAAGAAGCCATGTGCCAGCAGGTACGTGGAGAAAAGGATGTTTTGTATCAAAGTGAACCAGGCAAAAGCTGTCCTACAGAAATTCTGGAAGCACTTGCATTTATTAATGCGGAAGGCAGGCCTATTTGGAAACCGATGAACATGCAGCCGATTTATCGGATGAATGATTTTATAACCAGAAATGGCGGAGGCCGAGCAAGAAGCAATTCATATGTAAACGAAGACATAGTTATGGATGCAGGTAGGGATATTTTTAATAGAGGGCTTTGTCTGCCAAGTGACAATAAAATGACAGTGGAGCAGCAGGATACAATTATTGAAGTCATTCACAAATGTTTTGAGTAAACAGGAAAGGATATAGGGATGCAATATAGCCACAGGCCATATGGAGCTTATGAAAAATATGTAAAGCGTCCTTTGGATTGTATACTTTCTATAGGAATAATGCTGATTTTTGGTGTTATTGCTTTGCTCGTAAAAATAAAGCTGGGGAGTCCTGTGATTTTTACGCAGGTGAGGCCTGGATTGATTGATAAAAAAACAGGGAGGGAGGGACTCTTTCAACTGTATAAGTTTCGCACCATGACAGACGAGCGGGATGTTGATGGCAGTCTTTTGCCGGATGAGATTAGATTGACTAAATTTGGTAAGACTTTACGCTCCACGTCGCTTGATGAACTTCCTGAACTTGTAAATGTTATGCGGGGGCATATGGCACTATGTGGTCCGCGTCCTCAACTTGTCCGGGACATGTTGTTTATGACGGAAGAACAGCGTGAGCGTCATACTGTCCGCCCCGGATTGACAGGATTGGCTCAAATCCGGGGCCGAAATGCCATATCTTGGGAAACTAAGTTATGCACAGATCTGGAATATATTAAAAAGATTACTTTTTTAGGTGATTTAAAAATTATTTTGGAAACGGTGGGAAAAGTATTTAAAAGAGAAGGGATTACAGAAGAAGGAATGGAGACTGCTGCAGATTACGGAGATTATCTGTTGGCAGTGGGGAAAATTGATCAAGAAATATATGATCAAAAGCAGGAGGCAGCTAAAAGATTGTTGGATTTGGAGAAATCCAATAGACGGATGTAAGTGGTTGATAAAGATTTGTATTTAGAAGAGAGATATAAACGAAAACACATGAGAATATGGTTGATTAATCATTATGGCGTTCCCCCGCAGTATTATCCTTTAGCCAGGCCTACATTATTTGCAAAGAATCTGGGAAAGATGGGATATGAAGTTATTATTTTCGCTGCAAGTGCTGTTCATAATTCTGATATAAATCTGATAGAGGATGGAGCGCTTTATAAAAAGGATATAGTTGATGGAGTGCATTATGTATATATCCGATGCTCAAGTTACCAGGAAAATGGATTGAAAAGGGCGGTAAATATATTGGAATTTGCTGAGAGGCTTCCGCTTGTTTGTAAACATTTTAGAAAGCCGGATGCGGTTATTGCAACATCCTTTGATCCGGTTTCCTGTTATCAGGGTATCAGGCTGGCGAAGAAATATAATGCGAAAGCAGTTGCTGAAATAGCAGATTTATGGCCGGAAACACCGGTTGCATATGGAATGATGAAAGCATCCAGTCTTGTGGTAAAGGCGCTGCGTTTTTTGGAGAAGAGAATATATACAAAAGCGGATGCCATTGTGTTCACAATGGAGGGGGCATATGATTATATAATAGAGCAGGGATGGACGAATGAGATTCCAAGAGATAAGGTTTTCTATATTAATAATGGTATTGATTTAGAAGAATTTGAGTATAATCGGAAAAATTATATTATTGATGATGTTGATTTAAAAAATGACAATAGTTTTAAAGTTATATACACAGGAGCGATTCGCAAAGTCAATAATCTGGGTTTGTTGTTAGATACAGCAAAACTTGTAAAAAATAAGAACATAAAATTTCTTATATGGGGCGATGGAGATGAACTTGATATTTTGAGGAGGAGAGTGGAAAAAGAGGGAATCGTTAATGTGGTATTTAAGGGAAAAGTTGATAAAAAATATATTCCCTACATTATAAGTCAAGCAAATGTTAATTTTGCACACGGCAAACAGACTTCAATAGCTAAGTATGGACTTAGTCTGAATAAGATGTTTGATTATCTGGCTGCAGGAAAGATGATTTTGACAGACTATTCTTCTCCTTATAATCCTGTGGTGCAATGTGGTGCAGGTATTGAGATAGAAAATTCTGATGCAATGAATATTGCAAATATAATAGACGATTGTTCATACATGGATGATAAAGAAATTAAGAAGTATACGGAAAATACAAAAAAAGAAGTCAAAAAATACGATTTTGCAGAATTGACGAAAAAATTAGAAGTAATTATAAATCAAATTTAGGAGAACAAAAGAGAATGAAAGAGAGTTTGCTCAAAAAAATAAAAGAAAAAAGTATTGTTGCTGGGGTTGTTGGTCTTGGTTATGTTGGTTTGCCGCTGGCGGTAGAGAAAGCAAAAGCTGGATTCAAAACCATAGGCTTTGATGTGCAATCATCGAAGGTTGATATGGTGAACAAGGGGCATAACTATATTGGTGATGTGGTTGATTCAGAACTTGCAGACCTGGTAAGTAATGGTGTGCTTTCTGCTACAACAGATTTCTCTTTCATCAAGACGGTTGATTTTGTAGCGATTTGTGTTCCGACTCCGCTTGATATTCATCAAGAACCAGATATAAGCTATGTAAGAGATTCTGCGACGGCAATATCAAAATATTTAAAGGCAGGAACAATGATAGTTCTTGAATCTACGACGTATCCAGGAACAACAGAAGAATTAATTAAGCCGATATTAGAGGAAGGTTCCGGATTAAAATGCGGTGAGGATTTTTATCTGGGTTTTAGTCCTGAACGCGTGGATCCTGGGAATCTTATTTATAAAACAAAAAATACGCCAAAAGTGGTAGGAGCAGTTGGTAAAGAGGCAGCAGAAGTTATAA
>ERZ777305.3395-NODE-3395-length-11055-cov-3.964455_pt1 | contig 11055 bp, 12 predicted proteins | sample MGYA00374965_ERZ777305 | MGnify/ENA primary metagenome ERZ777305 (study PRJEB29328, sample SAMD00013331) | mouse gut metagenome | study: EMG produced TPA metagenomics assembly of the Metagenome analysis of fecal microbiota from mouse which was promoted...
CCTGCGGGAGGTGGACCTGCGGGAGGGCGTGGCGTACATCAGCGTCACCCAAAGATATGCAAAGGTAAGGCCCTTTACGGTTCACATAACCGACGCAGCGGGCAACAGCCTGACAGGGGCTACCGTTGAGTATTACGTACTTAACGAGGGCCTTTTGAGAAGGATAGCCCAGCGGGTCACGGACAGCCAGGGCAGGGCCATTATGAGCCTTGGCCTTGGCAGCGTCTGGGTAACTGCCCGGCAGGGGGATATGTCCGCCGAGTTCCTTGTAAACACAGCGGAGACCGGCGCCGTGGAGCTCTCTCTGCCCCAGAGGGACTCTGTTCCCGCCAGCTTCGACTTCCTCCCCCCCGAAGGCAGCAGTGTAAAGCCCCTTGCCTTATCAGAACCCGAAAGGCTCAAGCGGCAGGAGGCCCTAAACCGCGCGAAGGAGCTCTACGACAGCCGTCACCCCGGCGGCGGCTCTGTACCAAAGAAGCCCGGGCTCTGGCCCTGGGAGCGTTTCCCGGCCGGGGAAGTGCCCGAGCTCTGGCAGGACGGCTCTGCCCACGATACAAGCGGCCCGGTGGGAAAGCTCACCCTGTGCCGTGGCCAGGGCAAGGGCGCGGTGGGGCTCATGCGCTGGAAGGAGGGCTGGTGGGCCGTCACAATGCCCCCCGGCACTGAAGCCGAACTGCCTGCGGGAAAATACCGGCTCATCACCTCCGTCCGCCTGCCAAGCGGAGCCCAGCTGGGAAGGCTTACGGATTTCACCCTGGCCCCTGACGAGCCCACAGAGCTGGCCGTGAGTTTCCGCAAGGCCAGTCCCAACGACCTGCTGCAAAAGCTCCCCCTGCCCGACCCGGGCTTCAGCTTCCGGGGCCCCGCGCTCCTGTGCTGGATAGACCCGGGGGCCGAGCCCACAGAGCACCTTTTAAACGAGCTGAAAGCCTTTGGAGAATTTCCCTGTCCTATACACTTTATCTGCCGCCAGCCAAAGGCGGCTTTCGGCCCCGGCATAACCCCCCACCCCTGGGAGGAATACGCCGCCGAGACCATGGCCCGGCGGCTGTTCCAGGAGCCGGGCCATCTGCCCCTGGCCGTGCTGGCTGATAAGGAGGGCTCTGCCCGCTTCGTCAGCGCCGGGTACAACGTGGGCCTTATTGAACTTGCCGCGGAGCTGTGCGGACTTATCAAAATAACCGAAGGAAAGGTATTTCATATGCAGAACGAGACCCTGAACGTACTTAAGACCCGCCGGAGCGTCCGAAAATACAAGCCGGACCAGGTGGACCCCGAAACCCTTAACGCCATTTTAGAGGCCGGCACCTACGCCCCCAGCGGTATGGGCAAGCAGCCCTCGGTAATAGTGGCCGTGCAGAGCCCCGAGGACCGCAAGGCCGTCATGGAACTCAACAAAAAGGCCCGGGGCGGCAGCGGCGACCCCTACTACGGCGCGCCCACCATCGTGCTGGTGCTGGCGGACAGCAATATCACCGGCACCTTTGTGGAGGACGGTACCTGCGTGCTCAATACTATGATGGCGGCGGCCCACTCCCTGGGGGTCAGCTCCTGCTGGATACACGGCGAGCACCTGATGTTCGACCTGCCCGAGGGCAAGGCCCTGCTGAAAAAATGGGGCCTTCCCGAGGACCTGCGGGGTGTGGGCTCCCTGGCCCTGGGCTACGCGGAGGGTCAGCCTCCCCAGCCGAAGCCCCGAAAAGAGGGCTATATAAAAATTGTATAAATCATGAACTGACGGTAAATTTCCGGGCCGCGGGAGAGATATTCGCTCCTGCGGCTTGTTTTTTTCCGCAAAAGCCGTTATAATAAAAGCAAACTGGAAAATTCCGGCCTTTTGGCTGAGTTGATAGAAAGGCGTGGTCATATGAAAAAAAGCCGGAGGCTACAAGCGGGACTGCTGGGCGCGGCCCTGGCGGCGCTCCTGACCCTTGGGGGCTGCGGCCAGACGGAGCCCGTGCCGGCGGACGAGCCCCTGCTGCCAAAGAACGACGGCCGGCCCGCAAAGCTGACTGTAGCAATAGAGTCGCCCGAGGACATAGCCCTTATCAACACAAATGGGGCATTGGAGCGGGTGATGAAGGAGATAATCGCAAAATATCAGGCCGACTTTCCCGACACCGAGATAGAGCTCGTATACGACACCCGGGGCGAGAAAATAGCCGCCGGGGGCGGGAACGCGCCGGATATCGAGCTGTTCACAGGCCAGGACCCCTATTATAAGCACAAGGAGCAGCTCCCCCGGAACACGGACTGGCTCCTGGACCTGACCCCCTACGAGGAGGCCTGGACCGACGAGGGCACCGTGTCGAACCCCGCAAGCCTTATAATGCGCTTTATGGGCGGGGACAATATCTACGCCCTCCCCTTTAGCTACGACCAGATAATGCTCTACTACCGCTGGGACTGGTTCCACGAGTACAATCTGGACTATATGGACAGCGAGGAGGAGAAAGCGTCGGTAAACGTCTGGAATCGCTTTCTCGTGGTCGGGGAGAAGCTTGGTGACAAAGGGCGGCTGGCCATAGACAAAACCGTAAAGCCCTATCTCTTCGACGCCCTGCTCTGGAGCTGGGTGGGCCAGCGGCGCGTCGCCGACGCGGCCTTTGGGTACTACCAGCCCGACGGCAGCACCATCTTCACCCTGGAATCCGCCCAAAACGCCGCGGAGACCTACGAGCAGGTGCTGAAGCTGGATATGGGGGCGGAGGACCCCATAGGGGCCTTTATAGACGGCGAAGCCGGGATGTACCTGGGCACAGGCATGGATATGGTAAGGCTCAGCAAGGAGATGCCCGGAAAGGTGAACGAGGACTGGTACGCCGTGGGCCTGCCAAAGGGTATCGGCGGCAAGACAGCCCCCCTGCTGGGCTGGTCGGCCTGGGGGGTGAACAAGGACAGCCCGGAGCCGGAAAAGGCCGTGCATTTCCTCTGGTATATGACAAACGCGGATAATAACACCCATATGTATATGGAGCTCAAGGACTATGGCGTAAAGCCCCTCTACCGGGAGATAGAGGCCTATGAGCCCTCCCTGCTGGAGGGCGGCTGGTACGGCGAAACCGACCTTTTGAACACCCCCAGCTACCGTTACGCCAGCGCCCCGGTGGTCTTTGAGGAAAGCACCGGCGTAAATAACCCGGTCTTCTCCTCCCTTCTCAGCGGCCTTGAGAGCGGGGACGTCACAGCCGGAGAAATGCTGGTGGGGCTTGACAAGGAGTACGCAAGGCTTCTTGAGGAATACACCGCCGGGGGCGGCAAGCTGCCCTGGCAGACAGATAATACGGAGGGAAACCCATGAACGTAAAGCTTTTAGCTTATACGCCCGACCCCGAGCGCACCGTGGCCTGCGCCGCCAAGCTCTGCTACGCCGCCGCGGACATAGACACGGTGATGGAGGGCCTTACAGAGGAAAAGACCAGTTCCTTTATCAATATGCTCTCCGAACTGGGCCACGAGAGCCCCGTCGAGCACGCCAGCTTCACCTTCGGCATAGAGGGGGTGTCCCGGTCCCTGCTGGCACAGCTGACGCGCCACCGGCTGGCCTCCTACAGCGTCCAGAGCCAGCGGTATGTAAAGGAGTCCGCCTTTGAGTTTGTCCTGCCCCCGGAGATAGAAGCCATGCCCGAGACAAAGCGGGAGTTTTTAGCCGCCATGGAGGAGGACCAGCGGCACTACGAGCGGCTGGCGGAGCTCTTGCAGCGAAAGCACGAGACCGAATTTTTAGCCCAGGGTCTCGGCGAAAAAGAGGCAAAGCGCAAGGCCGAGAAGAAGGCCATCGAGGATGCCCGGTTTGTTCTGCCCAACGCCTGCGCCACAAAGCTCATCTGCACCATGAACGCCCGGGAGCTGATGAATTTCTTCACCCATCGCTGCTGCAACAGGGCCCAGTGGGAGATACGCGCCCTTGCCGACGAGATGCTGCGGCAGGTGAAGGCCGTGGCACCGGACCTGTTCAAAAAGGCCGGCCCCCCCTGCCTAAGGGGCTCCTGCCCCGAGGGGAAAATGAGCTGCGGCAAAGCCAATGAAGTCCGGGAGCGTTTTGGCAAGATGGGGGCCGGAAAATGAAGGTCGGCGTGATACAGGCCTCCTCCCAGCGGGAGAAGAACCCCCTGATATACGACTGCACTAAAAAGGCCGCCGAACCCCACGGCCATACGGTGATAAACTTCGGGGTATTCCCGGAGGAGACAGAGAACTGGTCCTATGTGGAGACCGCCTTTCTATCAAGTCTCCTGCTCTCAAGCGGAGCGGTGGACTTCATAGTCACCGGCTGCTCCTCGGGCCAGGGGATGATGCTGGCGTGCAACAGCCTGCCCGGGGTCCTCTGCGGCTATCTCCCCACACCCCAGGACGCGTTCCTATTTGGCCGGATAAACGGCGGCAACGCGGCTTCACTGCCCCTGGGGCTGGGTTTCGGCTGGATGGGCGAGATTAACCTACAGTGCACCTTAGACAAGCTCTTTGACGGAGACTTCGGCGTGGGCTGGCCCCCGTCAGAGTCCGAACGCAAGCGCCGGGACACGGAGCTTTTAAAGACGCTGAATACCGCCGGGAAAAGGCCACTGTCTGAAGGTCTGAAGCTGTACCCCGGAGAGCTTATAGAGAAAGCCAAAAGCCGGGAAACGGTCATGGAATATATCAGGGAATTTGGAAAGGAGCCGGTCATATGGACTTGATAGTTCTCGAGGGCCTGGACGGCAGCGGCAAGAGCACCCAGCTGCCCCTTCTGGAGCAGGAGCTCCGGCGGCGGGGCCCGGTGCGCACGGTGTCCTTCCCCGACTACTCCTCCCCCTCCTCGGCCCTGGTGAAGATGTACCTTGGCGGCGAGTTCGGGGATAAGCCCGGGGACGTTAACGCCTACGCCGCCGGGGCGTTTTACGCCGTGGACCGCTACGCCAGCTTCAAAAAGGACTGGCAGCGGGACTATGAGAGCGGAGTAACGATACTTGCCGGGAGATATACCACCTCCAACATGATATACCAGATGGAGAAGCTGCCCCGGTCCCAGTGGGAGGGCTATATCTCCTGGGCAGAGGACTTTGAATATGAAAGGCTGGGTCTCCCCCGGCCCCAGCGGGTCATCTTTCTGGATATGCCCCTTGACGCGGCCCAGAAGCTGCTCTCAAAAAGGTACGGGGGACACGACGAGAAAAAGGACCTGCACGAGCGGGACCTGCGCTACCTCGAGAGCTGCGCCCAGTGCGCCAGATTCGCGGCAGAGAAGCTGGGCTGGCGGGTCGTAGAGTGCGCCCGGGGGGCCGAACCCCTGAGTATAGAGGAGATACACCGCCGGGTGGTCTCCGCCCTTGATTAAAATATTAGGAAGGAGCAATATTTATGGTATACGTACTTTTAGCGGAGGGCTTCGAGCTGGTGGAGGCCATGGCCCCGGTGGACGTACTGCGTCGGGCGAAGGTGGAGGTCAAAACGGTGGGGGTCACCGGCAAAACGGTAAGCTCCTCCAACGGCGTGCCCATAACAGCCGACCTTGAGATATCGGAGACCACGGCTGACGGTCTGGACTGCGTTATCCTGCCCGGGGGGCTCCCGGGGACCCTGAACCTGGAAAAGTCCCCAAAAGTCCAGGAGCTCATAGATTTCTGCGCACGGGAGGGGAAACTCCTTGGAGCTATCTGCGCCGCGCCCTCCATACTGGCCCATAAGGGGCTCCTAAAGGGCCGGGAGGCCACCGCCTTCCCAAGTTTCCAGAAGGACGTCACAGAGGGCGGCGGAGAGCTCTCCGATAGCTTCGTAGTCCGGGACGGCCAGTTCATCACCGCCCGGGGCATGGGCGTGTCCACCCGGTTCGGGCTGGCCCTGGCGGCGGCGCTCACCACCCCGGAGACCGCCGCGGAGATACAGGCGGGCATACAGTTCGCCTAAGAAGGGGAGGTAACTAAGCTATGAACCAAAGACCACAGCAGCCGCAGCACAGAGGAGAGCCCCAGCGCGCGCCCCAACGCAGCAGCGCGGGCCCCCAGCAGGGCGGCCCACGCCCCGGAAACTTCCAGGTGAATATCGACCAGCGGGACCTGATGACCGGCCCCATAGAACAGCCCCGTGGAAGAAGACAGCCCGACCTGTATTCCGAGCCACCCTCCATGAAAAAGGCCCAGCTCACCGACAAGGAGCTGCGGGCGGAGAAGCGGGCCCATAAAAAGCGCAACCGTGTGAAGGCCCGGAAGAACAAGCGCATCTTCAAGATAATGTGGCTTTGCATGGTGCTGCTCATATCCTTCACCTTCGCCAGCTACCTTATCGGCGGCTCCAACGATTTCTTAGGCGCGGGCCGGCCCGAGGGCAAGGCGGATGTGACCATACCCGAGGGGGAGCTTACCGAGGACCAGCTGGCCGAAATACTCCACCAGGCGGGGATAATCAGCAAGCCGGAGTTTTTCAGTCTCTACTGCAAGATAAAAAAGAACATCGACAGCTTCAGCCCGGGCACTAGGCTTCAGGTGGACACCAATATGGACTACGAGGCTATTATTACCACCCTTGAGGGCGGCAACGAGAGCCGGGAGATAGTCACCGTGGCCTTCCCCGAGGGCAGCACCGTTCTACAGATGGCAAACCTTTTGGAGGAGAACGAGGTCTGCACGGCCCAGGAGTTTCTGACGGAGGTGAACTCCGGGGATTACTCGGAGTATGAGGAGATAGCCGCCCTGGGTTCGGACACCGGCAATAAATACTATAAGCTGGAGGGCTACCTCTTCCCCGACACCTATGACTTCTATAAGGGCGAGGACCTGGAGGACGTGATAGGCAAGTTTCTGTGGAACTTCCATCAAAAGCTCTCGGGCCGGCTCCAGGAGAAGGTGGACGCCTCGGGCATGACCCTTGACCAGGTGGTGACCCTTGCCAGCATCATCCAGGCTGAAGCCGCCGGCACCACGGATATGTTCAACGTATCCGCCGTTCTCCACAACCGCCTGAACTTCGGCGGGGACTACGGCATATACAACCTGGAATGCGACTCCACCTCCTTCTATCCCTATAAGAACCAGCAGGAGATGGACCAGATGGGCGGCACCCTCAGCCACGGGGCCTATGACACCTATCAGGTCAGCGGCCTGCCCGCCGGAGCCATATGCAACCCCGGCCTGGACGCCCTAAACGCCGCTTTGAAGCCCAACGATTCCGGGGACGCGGCAAGGTACCTGTACTTCTGCCACTCGGCTGAGGGCGAGGCCTTCTATGCCACCAACGCCGACGACCACGAGTACAACAAGCAGCTGGCGGGGCTGGAATGATGAGGAAATCTGAACACGAGTTCAGGCCCAAGCCTGAACTCTTATCCCCGGCCGGGGATATGGAACGCTTAGAAGCCGCGGTGCGCTACGGCGCGGACGCGGTGTACCTTGCTGGCAAGGACTACGGTATGCGCGCCGCTCCGGGCAACTTCACCCGGGAGGAGCTTAAAAGGGCCGTAGAGCTCTGCCATAATAATGGGGTGCGGGTGCACGTAACCTGCAACACCCTGCCCAGAAACCACGAGCTCCGGGAACTGCCGGGCTTTCTCTCCTACTGTGCCGAAATAGGTGTGGACGCGCTGATAATCTGCGACCTGGGGGTTTTGAGCCTGGCCCGGGAATACGCCCCCGGTGTGGACCTGCACGTGTCCACCCAGACCGGCATAGTGAACTACGCCGCCGCCAAAGCCTGCTATGACCTGGGGGCAAGGCGGGTGGTGCTGGCGAGAGAGGTACCCCTCTCCGAGATGAAGGAGATAAGGGAAAATATCCCGGACGACCTGGAGCTGGAGGCCTTCGTCCACGGCAGTATGTGCGTCTCCTTCTCCGGGCGCTGTCTGCTGTCCAACTACATGACCGGCCGGGACGCAAACCGGGGCCAGTGCGCCCAGCCCTGCCGGTGGGAGTATTTTCTCACGGAAAAGCAGCGGCCGGAGCGGCACTTCTCCATCGTGGAGCGGGGGGACGGCACATACATCATGAACTCCAACGACCTTTGCATGATAGAGCATATCCCGGAGATGCTCGACGCGGGCATTTGCAGTCTGAAGATAGAGGGCCGGGCGAAGTCCGCCTACTACGTGGCCTGCGTCACCGCCGCTTACCGGCGGGCCATAGATTTCTTCTATGAGCACCCGGGAGAAAAGCTGCCCCCGGAGATACTTTCGGAGACGGAGAAGATAAGCCATAGAACCTATTCCCCCGGCTTCTACTTCGGCGGCGAGCCAGGCCAGACCACGGACTGCAGCCATTATACCCGGAACTACCAGGTGGCGGCGGTCTGCGCGGGCAGGTTCGGGGAGTACGTGCTCCTTCGGCAGCGCAACAAATTCCTAAGGGGCGCCGCCGTGGACGTGCTCCAGCCCGGCGAGGCCTTCACCGCAACGCTCACGGAGATATACAATGAGGACTTTGAGCCCCTTGAGAGCGCGCCCCACGCGGAGATGCCGGTCTACTGGAGGACTACGCTGCCCCTTGAGGAGGGGGCGTATATACGAATAAGGAGGGAATAGGCTTTAAACCAGTGAAGATAAGTCACATTATTATCTTTTCGCATTTTAGGTCTGGATTTTTTCTTGGGCTTGGTATATAATCATAATGTTCACATTTGCGAAAAGAAAAGCTTGGGAAGGGGGGGCCGTATGAAAGAAATTGCATATGTTCCTGTACAGAATGAGGACTTGGCGACCAAGCTCAAGCGTTATCGTTTACAGGTGGGCTTCACACAAAAAAATGTGGCGGAGATACTGAATGTTTCCCGGTCTACCTATACTTATTATGAGCTGGGCAAAACCAGCCCCGACCCCGCCACGCTGAACCGTATCGCCAGACTGTTTGGTTTATCGGTGGAGGAGTTTTTTGAAGATGAGATGTTCTCCCAGGCCGATATGCTTTATGACTCCGGGGCCAAGCGTGTTTCAAAAAAGGTTAAGGCCGACCCGGAGAAGATAGGCGATCTTACCACCAGCGAGAAGTCCATCGTCGCGTTCCTGCGCGACAAGAGGATCTCCCCCGGCGACGCCCTTGACGTATTAAAGGAACGCTTCAGCTCCGAAACGAAATGGCACAGTTATTGATCCTCGTTCCCCTATTCAAATAATTCACCGCCCTGCGACAGAAAGCGACAACTTTTTCGCTGGCGGTACTGTATAATGTGATAGCCTTGAAAATCACAGGCTTCAAAAAGCTGACTACCGCGAGTTTCGCGGTTGCCATAAATATGCGCTTGTAGCTCAGTTGGATAGAGTATCAGACTCCGACGTTTCAGGCCGGTTCAGTTGAGATAAGCCGGAAAACCCAGTGTTTTCTAGGGGTTCCGGGATTTGCAGAAAGAAAAAATTTCGCCGTTGACTACTGTTTGACCACTATTTTTACAAAGTTGACTACCGCAGGTTTTGCGGTTGCCATAAATATGCGCTTGTAGCTCAGTTGGATAGAGTATCAGACTCCGACTCTGAGGGCCGCTGGTTCGAATCCAGTCAAGCGCGCCAGAAGAAAGCCCTTGGTGTTTACCGAGGGCTTTTTTGAAATTATTATGGCAGTTACGCTAAGGGAGGCGCACGCGATGATGTATCCATTTCTCACGCTGGATGACGGAACGGAGATCGTTCACTCGGAGATGCTGCCGGACAGCCGGGTGAAAGTTTATATGGAGCGGGCGGACGAAAAGCTGGGGTTCCTTCATGCAACTTGCTTTTTGCCGGGATATGAGTGGGAAGATGTTTTCGGATTTTCCGAGACAGAAATGGAGCGGCTGCAGGATGTGATACGTTCTACAGCCCATTTGATTTTGCAGTTCTCGCAAGAGGGAGGCTTTGACCATGCCGTGGGTCTTTAAGGTCGGCTCTTATTGGGTATACTTTTGGGCAAATGAGAGCGGCCCTTTGGAGCCGATCCACGTTCATATCTGTATGGGAGCGCCCCAGGCCGGTGCCACAAAAGTATGGATCACGCAGGCTGGAAAATGTTACCTGTGTAATAACAATTCCCGCATACCGTCAACCACCCTCAACAATATAATGAAAGTGATTGAAGCACGTAGTCAAGAGATTATTGATAAGTGGGTTGCGTTTTTTTGCCAGGTACGGTTTTATTGTTGATTTCTCCTACGGTTGATGGAGAAAGAATTATACTGATAAAGACAAGAACGAAGTGCTTTGAGCAGCTGGGCGGCATGGCGAATATCGCTATACCAAAAATCACATTTAGAAAAGGGTATCATATGAAGATTGATAAATTCTCATATCATATTGGTGTGGCTGACTGTTTTTGCGAGATGGTTCGGGCAGGGGTAAAGCGCATAGCGCTGTCCCATCCCTGTGATTCTCAGGAGGAGCGGGATAGCTTTCTGCCGGAATTTGATAAGCTGTGTGAGAAGTATGGGGTGCATTACTACGTTGAAAATGCAGCATTTCTTACCGACCTCTTTCCTCTATCGCTGAATCAGGGCAAATTCAATGTGATTTTCTACCAGGATGAATCCGCTTTGCAGGAATATCTCGATTTGAAAGCAGAGAAAGAAAGGGCAATCGCTGCTGGTACTTATGCAGAGTGCCGCAAGGATATAGCCCGGCGGTACGGCAAGCTGCTTTCGTACACGGATGAGGGGATCCAGCGTCTGCTGGACGCAAACCCGGACAAGGAGTAGGGCCAATGTTATTCAACGAGCCCATCCATAATTGGAACGAATGGGGTGCAATATTTCAATCGACGAAGGCGTTCACCCCGCTGGCAGAAGAAATTTTCCGCCGTGAGGGGCTGACATTTTCAGAGTTAAATAATCTGACTCCCGGAACGAACGCGGTCTTTCACACGGGGGATCATGTGGTAAAAATATTTGCCCCCGCGAGTCTAGCATGGATTCGCAGTTAGACTATTCCAACGAGGCCGCTGTTTGTGAGGCACTGACCTGCTGGGGGATATCCACGCCCCGCCTGATCGCCCATGGGATGATACAGGATACCTACCTTTTCTACTACATCATTACCGAATACTGCCCCGGCGAGTTGGCTGGGCCATGGCTGGAATGTGCCAGCCCCAGCCAATTGGAGGGCTTTATCCGGCAGCTCAAAGAGCTCCT
>ERZ777305.3396-NODE-3396-length-11054-cov-2.688881_pt1 | contig 11054 bp, 10 predicted proteins | sample MGYA00374965_ERZ777305 | MGnify/ENA primary metagenome ERZ777305 (study PRJEB29328, sample SAMD00013331) | mouse gut metagenome | study: EMG produced TPA metagenomics assembly of the Metagenome analysis of fecal microbiota from mouse which was promoted...
ATGTAGAAAGCCTGGAAAGGCAGATAAAAGCTGTAATAAAAGAAGGAAGGTTAAAACCTAAAGCAGTGGTTGCAGTAGATTTTATTGGGAATCCGGCGGACTATGCGAAGATACGTAAAATTACAGATCGGTACGGACTGCTTTTGATCGAAGATGCCGCTCAGGGTATTGGCGCATCAGTGGATGGTATAAAATGTGGAGCCTTGGGAGATATTGCCGCCACTTCTTTTTTTCCATCAAAGCCGCTTGGGTGTTACGGGGATGGAGGAGCTGTTTTTACCAATGAAGATAAGATGCTCGCCGAGCGGGACGAGGAGCATTATAAAAAGATGGACGAGCTGCTCCGCTCTATCCGGGTTCATGGAAAAGGTGTTAGTAAATATGATAATCAGCGGGTGGGAATTAATTCCAGGTTAGATACTCTTCAGGCAGCGATTATGCTGCCCAAATTAAAGGTACTGGATCATGAGATCAGTACGCGCCAAAAACTGGCAGATGTTTACAATAAAGCATTCGCAGATAAATTCCAGACTCCTTATGTAAAGGAAAATATGATATCTTCTTATGCACAGTATGCGTTATTGGCTGAAGATGAGGAGCACAGGAATTATTTTATGGACATATTAAAGAAAAATAACATTCCTACACTGGTTTACTACCCGGTTCCTCTTCATAAAATGAAAGTTTTTGAGGGGTGTTTTATGGGGAATGAGAATTTTGAAAATACAATTGCTTATGCAGAGAGGACATTTTCATTGCCTTTTTCTGCTTACCTGAAGGAAGAGGATCAGGAGAGGGTTATTGATGTATTATTGAATGCCTGATAGATATATAAAGGAGTGATGCAGTGCAGCCATTAACTTATTACAAATTGAGAGTTTTTCCATATTTGGTAAGAAATGAAGAATTTTGCAATTATCTTAGAAAAAAGGGGATTTTACTTGGAAAAAAAGCAAAATTTTTTGAGCCCGGCAATGTTTTTATAGATGTATCACGTCCAGAATTGTTAAAAATAGGAGCTTACTGCAAGATTTCCAGAGGAGTTACAATATTAACACATGATTATTCCCGATCAGTATTGCGCAGGGTGTACGGAGAAGTAATTGGAGATGGGGCTGCGGTTGAAATAGGGGAAAATGTGTTTATAGGAATGAATGCAATTATTTTAATGGGAGCACATATTGGAAATAATGTGATTGTAGGAGCTGGAAGTGTTGTAAATGGTTATGTGCCTGACAATGTAGTAGTAGCAGGTAATCCGGCAAGGGTAGTTAAGACTCTGGATGAGTTTTATCATCAACGGAAGGAGAAATCATTAATCGAGGCTAAGAATTTTTTTCTGGAAAAGGAAAAAAGAGCAGGAAGAATACCTTTAATTTCTGAGATGGATCCATGGTTTCCGCTTTTTTTAGAAAGAGATATCCGGCAGCTTAAAAAGAATCATATTTTTACTAATTTAAGCGGTGATGAAGAGGAAGAGGTGATTAGTTTTTTTCTTCAAAGTGCACCTGTGTTCAAAAATTATGAGGAATTTATTGAATGGTGTCATTCTGAATAGGAAGTATTGTGCACTATAGGGAAAGGCATGGTGCGTATATGAAAAAAATATATTTAGTAACAGGATCGTTTCCATATGGAAAAGGAGAAAAAAGTTTTATAGAGCCAGAGCTAAAATATTTGGTTCACCATTATGATATTACAATAATCTGCCATGCTACGGATGATGAGTTGCTGGATGAACAGAATATTTCAAAGCTTGATGAAAGGATTAAGGTATGTCGTATTAATAATAAAGTTGTCTGGTTAAGTAAAATTATATACGGTCTGAAGTTTTTTTGTGATCTTGATGGATGGAGGGAATTTTTTGATATATTAAAATCAAGAGAAAAAATCCTCAGCAGGCTATATCAGTCAATTGGATTTTATGTTCTTGCAATGATAGATCATAAAGAGATTTGCAGACAGAAAATTATAGATAACGAAGATGCCATTTATTATACTTATTGGTATTTTTTTTATTGTTTTTCGGCTACAAAATATAAAAAGAAATTTCCCGGATTAAAATTTATTTCTCGAACACATGGATTTGAACTTTATAGTGACAGATATATCGGAGGCAGGCAGCCATTTAAGATGATAATGGATAAAAGGCTGGATAAGCTGATATTTGCGTCTGATTATGCAAAGGAATATTATTTTAAACATTATGGAATACCTTTTGATGAGGGCAAATACAATGTGTGCAAATTAGGCGTTGAAAAGATATTTGGCAATGAAAAAAAATCAGAAAATAGAAAGCATGATTTTTTTGTGGTCAGTTGTTCTAATTTGATTGATATTAAAAGAATAGAGTGCATTATTGAGGGGCTGGCACTGATTAAGGCAATTGAAATAACCTGGATGCATATAGGAAGTGGAGATAAGTTAGAAAAACTGAAAAGTTTGGCTAAAAAAGTTCTGCCCAACAATATTACGTGGGAATTTGTAGGATATATGTCAAATGAAAATATACACAGAATTTATGCAGAAGAAAAGGTTGACTGTTTTATCACAACCAGCCAAACAGAAGGCGGTTGTCCGGTGGCAATTCAGGAAGCCATGGCATATGGAATACCTGTGATTGGAACTTCTGTTGGGGGAATAACAGAAATGATTCACGGAAATGGAATTTTATTATCACCAAATCCAGATTCAGAAGAGGTAAAAAATGCAATTGAGAGTATTGCATATATGTCGAAAGAGGAATTGAATAGAATGAGGGAGCGGTCTCGACAGATATGGATGAAAGAGTATAATATTGAAATGAATGCTGACAAGTTTATTAAGGTTTTGGAACAGCTTTAAAGGAAACAGAATGGAAGAGCAAAAGTTAGTATCTATTATAACTGTATGTTTTAACAGCGAAAAAACGATTAAACGAACAATCGAAAGTGTGTGTAATCAAACCTATCGCAATATTGAATATATTATTATCGATGGAAAGTCAACTGATAATACATTAAACGTTGTTAAAGAATACGAGGAAATTTTTCAGGAAAGATTAACGGTAATTTCCGAATCGGACAATGGTATTTATGATGCAATGAATAAAGGAATTGCACTGGCAAGAGGTGAAATGATAGGAATAATCAATAGTGATGATTTCTATGAGCTTGATGCAGTAGAGCAAATCATGCAGCATGTAATAGAGGACCAATATCAAATTTGTTACGGAGAGATCAGAAAATTAAAAAATGATATTGAAGAAAGTGTAATGCTGCTTTCCCATCGTTTTCTGGAAGAGAGAATGATAGGACACCCAGCATGTTTTGTTTCGAGAGCAGTGTATGAAAAATATGGTTTATATGATACAAATTATAAGAGTGCTGCTGATTATGAATTTATGCTAAGGGTATTTGCCCAAAAAGAAGTAAAGTTTATTCCAGTATATTCTATTATTGCAAATTTTAGTTTGGGAGGAATGTCGGGCACTAGAGCAGGATATTTAGATAAAATTAAAATGCTGCGCGATAAAGGGAAAATGAACAATATACATTATATAATATTAGTGCTTGTGGAGAGGCTGAAGGGATTATTATGGTACTAAAAAAATTTAAAGCTGAATTGCTGGAAATAGCTGCATTTTTATGTGTTTTCGGAGCAGCATGCAGTTTATCTATGAGTAGGTTTTATTCCATATTTGAATTAGCATTCATTTGTTTGATTGCTTTATTTATGATTACTTTTATTTGGGGTTATCATTTGGAGTTGAAACAGATGAAAGTTTTGCATTTAAAACAAATCAATGGCTTTATATTAGGCAGCATGGCAGTTGTTTCCTTAAAATTGTTTCATGCAAATACAGAAAAATGGTTTGTTAATGTATTTTTAATAATATGGCTGGCAATAGCATTCACTCTGCTGCTAAGATATTACATGACAGTTAGAGAAAATGAAGATAGGTATAAAATAAAAATACTTGATGTATTTACGAATTACAAGGGGATTTGGATTATTTTTGCAGTTATAATTTTGGTAGGATTATATACTGCGGATTTGGAGCCCAAATGGGACTCAGGAGTAGTTTTCCGAAGAATGTCTGCTAAGGCGATAGATTCAATGTTTTATTTACAAGATTTGACGATATCTGGACATTTGAATATTGCTTATGTGCTTGGAAATATATTTAATATTGAAATCTTCAAAAATGCAAGGATTGGAATGCTCTTTGGAAATATTTTAGTTCTTATCGTTGGAACTATTGCTTTTTATAAACTTCTTAAAATGATTGTTCCTGGAAAGGGAAAATGGAGTTATACGTTGATTACTTCAATTTTTACTTTTTCGCCGTTTCTTTTGGGAATGATTCATTTATTTTGCTGGGATTATTGGATGATTTGTCTCTTTCCTGTGATCGTTTTAACTGCGTACCAGAAAAAGTGGATTCTGCATTTTGGATCAGCACTGTTGTTTTGCTTTTTAAAAGAACCGGCAATTATTATATATGGCTTTTTTTGCGTAGGAATATTATTATATGATATAATAACAGCATTGAGGAAATCTTCTGAAAAGTTTAAAATAGTTTTTATTGGGATAATAGAAAAACCGCAGTACTGGTTGATGTGCGTGGTTGGAATTTGCTGGGTATTTTTATTTGTAATGTTGACACATTGGAACGGCGGTGGAAGTTTTGGAATAAATTTTCATTATATATTGAATAAACTATCTGTTTTGTATGTGTTGAATTTTAATTGGCTGTTTTTGATTCTATCAATTGTTTCTCTTATTCATTTTAATAAAAAATCAGATAATTGGCAATGGATGGCTCCAATATTACTGGGAGACGTGGCATTTGTAATCTTCAGCTGCCTTTTTGAAACCTCAAATCATGCCAGATATGTAGATTCACACGTGAGTGTAATGTACTTATTGACAGGGGCATTGATAATAGATTTGGGAAAAAATATATTACAAAAAGGCATGGCAATTATATTGTCAGGGCTGATGCTTACGTCTTCTTTTTTTACAATAGATATTCTTTCCTTAAAGCTGTTTGACACTTTTGACGTGGGGGGAGGAAAAATTGTTACGACAGGAAAGGAAGAATCCATATCAGATGCAACTATATATAATTTTCAATATAGAGGGTTTGAAATGGCATTGTCAGAGGCAATTTGTGATGTGGTAGGAGAAGCAAAGGTTATTTTACCATTAGTAAATAGTAATGTATGGTACTTTGATGGAATAAGTGATTTCAAACAACAAAATAATTTTGATGAAACGTTGGAGTATTGGAACACATCCCGAAAGGTACGCAGAAGCATGGCAGAGGCAAATACCTTGGAGTTTCCGGTGGTGCATATTTCAGATGAAGCCAGTTTAGAGGAGTATTTGGAACCTTCTACAAAATATGCATATATATATTTGACAGAAATAGGTAGTCATCAGGCAGAGAACATAAGAAAAGATTTTGAAGTACTGGAAGAAAGAACATTTCAAAATGGTATTTTTGTATTAACCAGAATTATTTTTGAAGTAAATTAGGCAGAATGTGATTATTAAAAAGAGGGTTAAAGGGAGAAAAAATGAAGGTAGTAATTTTAGCGGGGGGATTCGGGACGAGGATTAGCGAGGAGTCACATTTAAGACCGAAACCGATGATAGAGATAGGCGGCAAACCAATTTTATGGCACATTATGAAGTTTTATTCATATTATGGGTTTAATGATTTTATTATTTGTGCGGGCTATATGCAACAAGTAATAAAGGAGTATTTTGCAAATTATTATTTACATAATTCTGATGTTACATTTGATTTTTCAAGTGGAAATGTTATGCAGATTCATAATAATATGGCGGAACCTTGGAAGGTAACTATTGTGGATACTGGCTTATCTACGTTGACAGGAGGAAGAATTAAGCGTGTAAAAGATTATATTGGAAATGAAACATTTATGTTGACTTATGGAGATGGAGTCTGCGATGTTGATCTTCAGAAACTATATAAATATCATAAGGAAAAAAAGAAAACAGCTACGATAACAGCAGTACAGCCAGGAAGCAGATTTGGTAGTATGAAAATTGAAAAAGATAATATTATTGAAGAATTTGCTGAGAAAAGCAAGTCTGATGGTGGATGGATTAATGGTGGATTTATGGTTTTAGAGCCTGAGGTGATAGATTATATAGAAGGAGATGCAGTTACTTTTGAAAAGGAACCCTTAGAGCGTTTAGCGGAAGAGAAAAAGTTAATTGCATATAAGTTTAATGGGTTTTGGCAATGTATGGATACCATGAGGGATAAAAATTATTTAGAATCCCTGTTATTGGAAAATAAGGCCCCTTGGAAAATATGGAATGATTAGGAGATAAGTATGCAGTGTGCAGTAGTAACAGGAGCAAATGGATTTATTGGAAATGCAGTAATAAAAGAATTACAGAAACATGGAGTGCGGGTTATTGCATTGGGACATAATAGCAAAAAAAATATTTTGCATAATATTAAATATTTATCCTTTGAATTGGAAAATGTTGATCAAATCTATGAAGAGTTATCCTGCGAAAACGTAGAGGTATTTTACCATTTTGCGTGGAAGGGATCAGCGGGAGAAGACAGAGCTGACTCTGCTTTGCAATTGATGAATGCAAAATGGACGGTAGATTGTTTGAGATTGGCAAAAAAAATAGGATGCAGGCGTTTTGTCTGTGCAGGAAGTATTATGGAGAAGGAAGCGTTTGAGGCGGCATATATGCAGGAAAACAGGCCAGGAATGGGGTACATTTATGGAAGTGGAAAACTTGCTGCACACATGATGTGTATGTCTGTAGCAGCACAACTTGGAGTTGAGCTGGTATGGGGAAGAATAACCAATGCATATGGACCGGGAGAGGTATCTCCAAGGATGCTGAATACTACTATACGAAAAATAATTGCAAAAGAGCCTTTGCAATTTACGCAGGGAATACAGAATTATGATTTTGTATATATTGAAGATGTAGCCAGAGCATTTTACCTGATGGGCGATAGGGGAAAAGCATTTTCCCATTACCTGATTGGAAGTTCAGAGGCAAAGCCTTTACGGGAATTTTTGCTTGAACTTAAGGAAACTTTAGCCCCTGAACAGGAATTTTTATTTGGAGATGTTCCATATACGGGAGTAATGATGCCATTAGAGGATTTTGACTGTTCTTTTACGGAACGGGAACTGGGATTTAAAGCAGAAGTGTCTTTTAAAAAAGGAGTTTGTAAAACAATGGAGTGGATAAAGGAGTACGATAAATGATACATTCATTTGAAATAAAAGAAACCGCAATACCAGATCTTTATGAAATAGAACCCTTTTGGGCAGAGGATGTGAGGGGATGCTTCACAAAAGATTTCTCTAAAGAAATTTTTGAACAAGCAGGAATTAGACATGATCTTTGGGAAGTTTTTTATACGACATCTTATAAAGGCGTTATTCGTGCATTACATTTTCAAAGGGAAAAGCAGCAACCTAAACTGGTGAGATGTATATCAGGAAAAGTGTATGATGTAGTGGTTGACTTGCGTGAGAATTCTCCAACTTTTAAAGAGTGGAAGGCTTTTGAATTAAGCGAAGAGAATAGAAAGGAAATTTTAGTACCCGCCGGATGTGCACATGGATATTTGGTCCTTGAACAGTCGATTGTTTCTTATAAATGTGCAGAAAAGTTTTATGGGGAATTTGATGATGGAATTATGTGGAATGATCCTGATATTGGAGTGGAATGGCCTTTAGAGCTGGTAGGAAATCAAATCATTTTAGCAGATAAGGATAAAAATTTACAGTCATTTAAAACATTTATGGAACGGTATGGTGCATTCCACTGTTCAAAGTGAGGGTATCATGAAAAAGATAAGCATAGTAATTCCTACATTCAATGAGTATGAAAATATAGAAGATGGATATTTAAGAGTGAAAAAAATATTAGAAGGGTTGACAGGCTATCTTTATGAAATTCTTTTTATTGATAATTATTCGAGTGATGGAACTAGAGATAAATTGAGAATACTTGCACAGAAGGACTCTAATGTAAAGGTGATTTTGAATGCTCAGAATTTTGGTTGGATGAGATCATCATTTTATGGAATGATTTCTGTAACAGGAGATTGTGTAATTTTGTTGGCTGCTGATATGCAGGAGCCGCCTGAACTGATCCCTGAATTTATCAAGGGATGGGAAGAGGGATTTTCGGTGGTGATTGGAATTAAAAGCAAGAGTAAAGAAAATCCTATTAAATACGCAGTGAGGGAAATCTATTATAAAACATTGCAAAAAATTGCGGATGTTGATCATATAGAACAATTTATGGGTTTTGGCTTATATGATCAGTCATTTTTAAATGTGCTGCGTAAGCTGGATGATCCAATGCCATACCTGCGGGGAATGGTGGCCGAATTTGCAGGAAGGAGGAAGGAAATAGAGTATACACAGGAAAAGCGTAAAAAGGGAAAGACACATTTTTCATTTATGAAAATGTATGATTTGGCCATGTTGGGAATTACTTCATATTCGAAGGTATTATTACGTATTGCAACCTTAATGGGGTTTGCAATAGGGTGTATCAGCTTGTTAATTGCAGTGGTTACTTTTATTCTGAAAGCATTTCATATTATAGATTATCCTATTGGCATTGCAGCAATTAGCGTAGCAGTATTTACTTTTGGTTCATTGAACTTATTTTTTATAGGTTTGGCAGGAGAATACATTTTAAATATAAATACCAGAGTTATGAATCGGCCTTTAGTGGTAGAGGAGGAAAGGATTAATTTTTAGCTATGAATATGCAGTTTTTTAAAGGTAGGAAAGTTTTGTTGACTGGACATACTGGGTTTAAAGGAAGCTGGCTAAGCAGTATGCTCTTAGATGCTGGTGCAGATTTGACAGGCTATTCTTTAAGCGTGCCTACAACCCCTAATCTTTTTAGTCTCCTGAATCTGGATAAAGAAATGAAAACTGTATATGGAGATATAAGAAACTTTGATCTGTTGTGTAAAACATTTGATGAGGTGAAGCCGGAAATTGTGATTCATCTTGCAGCACAGCCATTGGTGAGGGAGTCTTATAGTGATCCCAGGTATACTTATGAAGCTAATGTAATGGGAACTGTAAACTTACTGGAGTGTATTAGAAACAGTATTGATGTGAAGTCTGTATTAAATGTTACAACAGATAAAGTGTATAAAAACAGAGAATGGGAGTGGGGATATCGTGAAAATGAGGAACTGAATGGATATGATCCTTATTCTAATTCTAAGTCGTGCTCTGAATTAGTGACAGACAGTTATAAAAAGTCTTTTTTTGATCAAAGAAAAATTGCGGTATCGACAGCTCGGGCAGGAAATGTGATAGGCGGAGGTGACTTTGCGAAAGACCGTATTATTCCAGATTGCATAAAGGCAGTTATGAATCACCATGCGGTAGAGGTAAGAAATCCTTATTCGATCCGACCGTACGAGTATGTGCTGGAACCACTGGAGGCATATTTAGAAATAATAAAATGTCAGTATGAGGATCAAAGTTTGCAGGGAAATTATAATGTGGGGCCAGATGAGGAAAATTGTGTCAGTACAGGCAGGCTGGTGGATCTATTCTGTGAATATTGGAATAAAATTTCTGGAGGAAAAGTGGAATGGATAAATAAAAGTGATAAGGGACCTCATGAGGCGAATTTCTTGAAGCTTGATTGTGCCAGAATAAAAAAGGTAATAGGATGGAGGTCTGTATGGGGAATTGAAAAGGCTGTAGAAGCAACTGTGGAATGGGCGTGGGAATATGCCAATCAAGGAAATATAAAAGAAATAACAATGAGACAGATAAAACGATTTATGATGGCAAAATAGGATAAAGGAGAGAAAGACAATGAAAAAGATTAGACGGTTAATTACTTTAATATTGGGATTGGATGGACTAAAGGTTACCAGACAGGTAGAAGACATACAATGGGGATTAAGATTACAGTCATTGTGTATGGGAAGTAAATGGTTTAGGGGGGGTGCTTACCCTGGAGGCTGGGCAGTCGGTTTTCCTTTTTTATGTGTATTGTATAGAGTGTTAGATGAATTTAAGCCTGCATCCATATTGGAATTAGGATTAGGGCAAAGTACTAAAATGACTACAAGCTATATGAAATCAGGGTTAAATACGGAAGCAAAAGTACATTTTATTGTTGAACATGATAAAGAGTGGGCTGAATTTATGAAAAACAGTGTTGACTTTATTAAATCTAAGTTGATTCTTCTGCCATTAGTACAAAAGGAATATAAAGGAAGTACGGGAATGAGCTATGACAAATTTTCTGATGTGACAGGTATTGAAAAATATGAGTTAATTTTAATTGATGGTCCATTTGGCTCAGAAGGAGAATTTTCGAGGGTTGATATTTTGAGTATTGTACCTAATTGCCTTGCGGATAATTTTGTAATTATGGTAGATGATACAGAACGCAGAGGTGAAAAGAATATGTGCAATGAATTATGTAAAATCTTAAAAAAGAATAATATTGATTATGTATCGTCTGAGTACGGAGGAGTAAAAAATTTTATGGTTATTGCGAGCAAATCAAGAAGATTTGCCTGTAGCATGAATTGATTATATAAGGAGTTGGAGACAGGGGCCAAGATCAGGATGTCGGGAAGAAAATTTCATTTTGAGTGCTACTATTATATTTAGCTAGTTTTAAGAAAATGAAAAAGGCAGCAGGAAGGGATATTCTTTCTTTAGAAGCAACAAACGGGAAAATATCCATTCATTTAGGCGATTATACACAGTTGATGTTCGGAATCAAGGGAAACGTTGGATAGAATATAAAACAGATAAAATAAAAGATGTAATAATTTTTGGGTATGGCCTACATTGGAGGAAACACCCCAAAATGCTTCGAAGGTTGAGGGAGGTTGTTACTGGTAGCTTTTAGTGGAAAGGATAAAGTCATATGATAGAAAAAGTAATATATGATCAAAAGGTTTTGGCAATTATTATAAGGCGTGATTATCATGAAGACGGAATACATTTTTTAACAGAGGAGGATTTTTCACAGCAGCTGGCATATAT
>ERZ777305.3398-NODE-3398-length-11050-cov-6.709868_pt1 | contig 11050 bp, 6 predicted proteins | sample MGYA00374965_ERZ777305 | MGnify/ENA primary metagenome ERZ777305 (study PRJEB29328, sample SAMD00013331) | mouse gut metagenome | study: EMG produced TPA metagenomics assembly of the Metagenome analysis of fecal microbiota from mouse which was promoted...
GGAGGAACGCAGCCGCCGGCTTCGAGCGGAAGTACCTCGAGTGGAAGCACAGGAAGCGGAGGAACACAGCAGCCCACGTTGTCCGGGAGTGAAAACGGTGGAGGGGCGCAGTCAGGAAATTCCTCTTCCGATAATGCACCATCAGGAAATTTGCCTTCTAATAATACACAGTCTGAAAACAGACCTGAAGCCAATAAACCTTCGGATAATACGGGGGGACAATCCGGAAATCAGACATCGGGCGGCGAAGCATCGGGGAGTACGTCAGGCGGGAATACGCAGATAATTACGCCGGGCGGAAACGATGAAACGCAGGAGAGTGCATCCGACGGCAATCAAAACGGTGGAGAGGAAGCCGGTTCGCCCGCAGCAGACGGAGCGGAAGGAACCGAATCGACAGGCGAAATGAATCATTATCGCCCTGCGGTAACGATTCAGATGGAAGATACGACGATTCTGACACCGGAAAAAATGCAGATGGCCAAAGAACAGAATTTTGACCTGCTGCTGGACATGGGCGGAGCGGTTACATGGAGTATCAATGTCGATTCCATCGATGAAAACAGGATGACGGATGTGGATATGGGCGTCACGCTTGGAACCGAAAATATTCCGCAGGAATTAATATCGACAATTCTGAACGGAAATAAGTATCTGGAAGTGACATTAGCTCATCAGGGGCCGTTTGGCTTTGAACCGGTCCTGAATATTGAGATTGGAAAAGAATACAGTGGACAGTATGCAAATCTGTTCTATTATGACCCGGAAAAAGAGTCGCTGGAATTTATCTGCGATGCGGTTATCGGGCCGGACGGCGTTGCAAGCCTCCGCTTTGAACATGCTTCCTGCTATCTTGTTATTGTGAGTGAGCAGTCTATGTCAGGCGTATCTTTTGATGACGATTCCGTGAATCCTTTGACGCGTTGGATTATCATCGGCGTATTAATCTGCATGATTCTTGTCGTTATCGGATATGGCATTTTCTTTTTCCTGAAGAAAAAACGGGAAGAAGAGGAAGACGAACCAGAAGATGACGACCTTGAATACGAGGAAGAAGACGACGGTTTGGTATATGAGAAACTCGACGATGAGGAAGATGATGGTTTGGTATACGAGGAACTCGATGAGGAGGAAGAAGACGATGACCTTGAATACAAAGAACTAGACGATGACGAGGAAGAAGACGGCCTCGAATACGAGGAGTTCGATGATGACGGGGAAGACGACAGTCTTGAATACGAGGAGCCTGACGATGAAGGCGGCAGTTCAGAATACGGGGAACTCGATGACGAGGAAGACGACGGCCTTGAATACGAAGAATATGATGAGGAAGAGGACAGTTCTGAATATGAGGAATTTGAAGAGGAAAGAGTCGGCCTGAAATACGGGAACCATGATAAGAAAGAGGGATTCGAACACGAGGAATCCGAGGAATTTGAAGATAATATCGAAGATGACTGGATAGAAGATGAGGAATGGCAGGAGCCGGAATCGGATAAGAAGTTTACGGTGGGTTCGGCAGACATCATCAATAAGCGAAAGAAAAACGACTGGCCGGAAGAGGAAGAAGAGAATGCGGAGGATGACTGGATAGAGGATGAAGATTGGGTAGAGTAATGTAAAAACCATAAAAGGCTGCCATATTGAATATGGCAGTCTTTTATGATGAAGATATTTAATCCGAGATTTCAGCGGAAACCGGAAAACATCCACCACAGGTAGGGGAAGAGCGTAACGGCGGCCAAAATCGTCCAGCCGATACTTTGTCTGCTGACAGCCATGATAAGGAATATCAGTATCATGAGAAGATACGGACTATGAATAAGACGAAAAACGCGTTTTCTCTGTTGCGGAATATCCTCCAGTTTATCGGGTTCCGTAGAGGTACAATGAATGGTTGCGCCGAAGCGGTCAAAAGCACGATAAGCCGTGTATGCCGTCCCATTGAGTTCGAAAGAGGGATACATTCCTTCTTTTGTGATAAACAGATTCATCCCATTTTCTTCCGCATACTGGCATAAGGCTTCTGTAAATTCAGAAGAATTTCGTATCATGGTATCTGGTTTGAAAGAAAATCGTTTTTGACTTTCTGATGCAACAAATTTTTTGTAATCTTGAATAATCGACATAAATCTTCCTCCGTTCTCTTCAATTGTTTTCATTTTATCAAGTGTTTCATCAACATTTAATGATTTGAGTTCCGTATGGAGCAGAGATTTACAAATATTGATACAGCCATTTAATTCTTTCTGCCGGTTCTCTAATACTTGAAGTTGCTCTTCAAGCGCGGTCTGCAAGGGCATTTCCTCTGACAGAATTTTTCCGATATCCTCCAGCGGCAGGTCGAGCTTCCTCAGCAGTTTGATTGTTTTCAGCCTTGCCAGGTCGTCAGCCGAATACTCCCGGTAATTATTTGCGAGATTTCTCATCGGTTGAATCAGTTCCTTTTTTTCATAAAAACGGATATTCTGTTTGGTAATCCCCGTAAGATGTTCCAGTTCATTTATATTCAATGGTTATTCCCCCTTTACTGGTTAAGTTAAATATAAAGGATATAGTCGGTATAAGGTCAAGTGTTTATGTGAATTTTATATAAAAAAATTTCAGATTTGTCAGAATATACAAAGGAAAAACGAAAACAGAACAAAAGTTCGGTTTTGATATGTACAAATAGAATTTTTCATGATATAATCAAGTTCAATTTATGACCTTTAACTTATCGAAACGATTAACGAAAAATGACGGAGGTAATTTGAGCTTATGAATTTTAAGCTGCACAGTGAATATCAGCCCACCGGCGACCAGCCGCAGGCAATAGAACAGTTGGTGAATGGCTTCCGTGCGGGGAACCAGTTTCAGACGCTTCTTGGCGTGACGGGTTCCGGCAAGACATTTACGATGGCCAATATAATAGCGGCACTGAATAAACCGACCCTGGTCATTGCCCATAACAAGACTTTAGCGGGTCAGTTATATGGCGAATTTAAAGAATTTTTCCCTCATAACGCGGTAGAGTATTTTGTGTCCTAATTTGGGACAGGGTGAAAACCGCATTATTTAGTGTTATTTGGTGCTGATTGTACCGTATTTTGTGGACAAGATGGGGGATTGTGGACGAAATAACACTAGGTGGACGGGTGGAGTTTGTGACCTGGATTCGTGTAATGGATTAGATAACATAAGACAGTATAAAATGGTAGAAGCAATAATATTTGAGAGGAAGTTACAATAGAGAGCTGTGATTCATAAAACAGTACAAACATTTGAAAGGAAATTTGTGAAAATGAAGAGATATAAATATAGAACTGTGGCGAAGGGGGTTTTATATGTTCTTGTAGTATTAATGATAATATTTATGGGAAGTGCTGGTTTGTGGATTTTGATTACACCATTTAAAATCAAAGATTTTAATTATGTGTTGAGTCAAGTATTAAAAAATGCTGGTTCATATAGTACATTACTGGTAGGCATAGTGGTTACAACATTTTATCAAGTATATGCGAAAGAAAGAGAAATAGAACAGGAAGATATAATAAAAATAAGTGAACTGGGCTATTATACATTAGCTTTTAAAAGAAACACAGATGACTATGAGGAGGAGTATAGTGGAGATAAAATTGTAGTGGAAATTTGTAATGAGAAAGATTATAATTTTTCCCCAACAATTGAAGGACATAAATATTATCATTTTTTGGCTAAGTTTCTCACATCTAAAAAGGATAGTACAAACTTGAAAAATATAATGGCTTTTGGGGAAAAATATTTTGAAGAAAACATGAAAGATATTATTAGAAACTACTATCGATATTGTGAAAAGGTTACATATGCATCTCCATTATATTGTTCTACAAAGCCAACAGGCGAGTTGGAAAATAGTAATGGTGTAGATAGAAATAGATATTATTGGCTTGTTTTAAATTGTGCTGAAATGGAAGAGAAAGCCATAAAAAATTTTTGGATTTCAGCTGTTACAGAAGAAGGAATCGTAATGTTTGTTAAAGTTAAAGCACAGATAGAAGAAAAGGGAGAGAATATAGCGCTTTTGTTGTTGCAACAAACGACGTATTATAAAAGTCAAGGTAAATTAGAGGTATTGTATAGGTAGAAGTGTATGGAAAAGAATAGGAAAATTAGAGCCATTATAAAAATAGAATTATCAAAAGTTATTAAAAGTGAATTGGCTACACGCGTGTAGCCAATTCAATGGAGGATATATGGAAGAAAAACATGAAGTAATAAAACAGAAAACAGCGGAGTTAGTAGTACCAGATGAGCAACAATTTTATACGGATGTGTGTTTTATATTACAGCAGGCAAGAGAAAATGCTTATAATAGCGCTAACGGAATTATGACATATGCGTATTGGAGCATAGGACGAAGAATTATTGAGCAAGAACAATATGGTGAAAAGAAAGCTCGCTATGGTTCTTATTTAATAAAAAACCTATCTATCCAGTTGGCAGATAAATTTGGAACAGGATTTTCTGTTGCTAATTTAAAAAATTGCCGTCGATTTTATTTGACCTTTCCAGAAGATTCGTATGGATATTCAATAGCTGGTAAAATCCCATGGTCTCATCTAAGAAGTATAATGCGTATTTCCGATGAAGGGGAAAGAAACTTTTATTTAAAAGAGGTTATGACTGAGAACTGGTCTGTTAGAGTTTTGGAGCGCAATATCAAGAGCGGATATTATAAAAGAATGCTTTCGACGCAGTTGCCGGATAAAGAAAATAAAGTATTAGAATTTGTGAAAGATCCGTTTGTACTAGAATTTATGGGGGTTACTCAAAATACCAGTCAATTGGAAAGTGATCTGGAAACAGCAATTATAAATAATCTTCAGAAATTCCTGCTGGAAATGGGAAAAGGATTTTCTTTTGTAGGCAGACAGATGAGAATATGTACTGAAACAACGGATTTCTATATAGATTTGGTTTTCTATAATTATATTCTGAAATGTTTCGTAGTTATTGATTTAAAGACAAAAAAGCTGACACATCAGGATATAGGGCAAATGGATATGTATGTCAGGATGTTTGATGATCTAAAAAGAAGAGAAGATGATAATCCAACAATAGGTATTATTTTCTGCACGGATAAGGATGAAACAATTGTAAAATATTCTGTTCTCCATGAGAGTCAACAGATATTTGCTTCAAAATATATGATGGTGTTGCCAACGGTAGAAGAATTACAAAGGGAGTTGGAGAGAAATCAGTTGATTTATGAGTGCGATAAGTAAAAGATACTATTAAATCGCATGATACAGAATATGCAACAGACTACTTTGTAAACAGCTATGAATACAAATTTGTGACTTTCGTTTGTGTAATCACAAAAGTTCGCCTATGGAACAAATCTAAATATGGAAAGTTACACGTATTTTTATTGAAATTGTACGAATTACGTGGCTTATAGTAGTCATAACAATTTTGAGAAAGAAAGGATTTTCATATGCCAGATAAAAGAGGTAATTCGCAATCCGCTGACAGCGGTCAGCTCCTTGCTCATGAAAGCAGCCCAAAAGGCGGGCATGCTTTCAAATTACAAGCCCCCTACAAGCCCACAGGCGACCAGCCGCAGGCCATCGCCGAGCTGGTCAAAGGCTTCAAGGAGGGCAACCAATTCCAGACTTTACTAGGGGTTACGGGTTCCGGCAAGACATTTACGATGGCGAATGTCATTCAGGAATTGCAGAAACCCACTCTCGTTATAGCACATAATAAAACGCTTGCTGCTCAGTTGTACGGAGAATTCAAGGAGATGTTCCCTCATAACGCCGTAGAATATTTTGTCTCCTATTACGACTACTATCAGCCGGAAGCCTATGTCCCCTCTTCCGATACTTATATTGCAAAAGATTCTTCTATCAATGATGAAATCGAAAAATTAAGACTTTCGGCCACCGCATCTCTGGCGGAACGGAGGGATGTCGTTGTAATCGCCAGCGTTTCCTGTATATATGGTCTTGGAAGTCCGGACGATTATGAAAATATGATTGTTTCCCTTCGGCCAGGCATGACGAAGGACCGGGACCAGGTCATTCGGGAACTGATAGATATACAGTATACAAGAAATGACATGGACATGGACTATGGCTGTTTCCGCGTGAGAGGCGATGTGCTGGAAGTATATCCGGCTGAGGGCGGAGATTATCTGATTCGCATTGAGTTTTTCGGGGATGAGATAGACAGAATCGCGCAGACGGACCCGTTGACCGGACAGGTGCGTGCGACGCTGGAGCATATCGCTATTTTTCCGGCATCCCATTATGTTGTGCCACAGGAGAAGATTCGTGCGGCATGTAAGAACATTGAAAAAGAAATGGAAGACCGGGTCAGATATTTTAAAGGTGAAGATAAACTGTTGGAAGCGCAGAGGATTGCGGAACGTACCAATTTCGATATCGAGATGCTGCGGGAGACAGGGTTCTGTTCGGGAATCGAGAATTATTCCAGACATTTGAACGGCTTGGAACCGGGCGTTGCGCCTTTTACGCTGATGGATTATTTTAAGGATGATTATCTGATTATCATCGATGAATCTCATATGACGGTTCCGCAGATACGCGGTATGTACGCGGGCGACCGTTCCCGGAAAACAACGCTTGTGGAGTATGGTTTCCGACTGCCTTCGGCGTTGGATAACCGGCCGCTTAATTTTGAAGAATTTGAACAGCATATTGACCAGATGCTTTTTGTGTCCGCGACGCCTTCCGAATATGAAGCGGCGCATGAACTGCTGCGTGCGGAACAGATTATCAGACCGACGGGACTGCTTGACCCGGAGGTGGATGTGCGGCCTGTGGAAGGGCAGATAGATGACCTCGTGTCGGAAGTAAACAGGGAAGTTGAGAAAAAACATAAGGTGCTCGTGACTACCCTCACAAAGCGTATGGCGGAGGACCTGACGGATTATATGAAAGATGTTGGCATTCGGGTGAAGTACCTGCATTCCGATATTGATACGCTGGAGCGTGCGGAAATTATCCGTGATATGCGGTTGGATGTGTTCGACGTGCTTGTGGGAATCAACCTGTTACGGGAAGGTCTGGATATTCCGGAGATTTCTCTGGTAGCGATTCTGGATGCGGATAAGGAAGGTTTTCTGCGCTCTGAGACGTCGTTGATTCAGACAATCGGGCGTGCGGCAAGAAATGTGGACGGACGCGTTATCATGTATGCCGACCAGATGACGGATTCCATGAAAAGGGCAATATCGGAGACAAACAGAAGACGCGCAATCCAGCAGAAATATAATGAAGAACATGGTATTACGCCGCAGACGATTCAAAAAGCGGTCAGAGATTTAATCAGCATTTCCAAAGTTATCGATAAGAAAGAACTGAAGTTTGAAAAAGACCCTGAATCCATGAACAGACAGGAGTTGGAAAAACTGATTAAAGAAATAGAGAAAAAAATGAAGAAGGCTGCGGCAGACCTGAATTTTGAAGAGGCTGCCGAACTGCGGGACCAGATGGCAGGTCTGAAAAAATTGTTGCATGATATGGAAGGAGTATAAACACTGAGATGGAAGACGCAGTAAAAATGAGACCGAGAGAATATATTAAAATCAGAGGCGCAAGCGAGCATAATCTGAAGCAGATTGACTTGAATATTCCGCGGAATGAATTTGTGGTGCTGACGGGACTTTCCGGTTCCGGCAAATCTTCTCTGGCATTCGATACGATTTATGCGGAAGGGCAGAGAAGATATATGGAATCCCTCTCTTCTTATGCGAGACAGTTTTTGGGACAGATGGAAAAGCCTAATGTAGAAAAAATCGAAGGGCTTTCCCCCGCGATTTCCATTGACCAGAAATCCACAAACAGGAATCCCCGCTCCACCGTCGGAACGGTAACGGAAATCTATGATTATTTCCGACTGCTTTATGCCAGAATCGGCATTCCGCACTGTCCGTCATGCGGTAAGGAAATTAAGAAACAGAGCGTTGACCAGATGGTAGACCAGATTCTTTCAATGCCGGAAGGAACCAGAATCCAGCTGCTTGCGCCGGTTGTCAGGGGAAGAAAAGGCGAACATGTAAAGGTGTTCGACCGGGCCAAAAAAAGCGGTTACGTCAGAGTCAGAGTAGATGGCAGTATGTATGAACTGTCGGAAGAAATCAAACTGGATAAAAACATTAAGCATAATATTGAAATTATTGTGGACAGGCTGGTTGTCAAGGAAGGCATCGAGAGGCGTCTGACGGATTCAATGGAAAATGTGCTGGCGCTGGCGGAAGGCCTGATGGTCGTAGATGTAATCGGTGGGGAGCCGATTACGTTCAGCGAGAAATTTTCCTGTCCGGACTGCGGCGTCAGCGTCGGAGAAATCGAACCGAGAAGCTTTTCCTTTAATAATCCGTTTGGGGCCTGTCCGGAATGTTTCGGACTCGGTTACAAGATGGAGTTCGATGTGGATTTGATGATACCCAATAAGAGCCTGAGCATCCGGGAAGGCGCTATCAGCGTGATGGGGTGGCAGTCCAGCAGCAGCGAAGGAAGTTTTACACATGCCCTTTTACAGGCGCTTTCCAAAGAGTATAAATTCAGCCTTGATACGCCTTTTGAGGAATTGCCGGAGTCCGTTCAGAACATGATTATTCACGGAACGAATGGCAGAAAGGTTGAGGTACATTATAAGGGGCAGCGCGGAGAGGGCGTATATCCGATTGCTTTTGAGGGATTAATTCTCAATATGGAGCGCAGATACAGAGAAACCGGCTCCGAAGGGATGAAGCAGGAGTATGAATCCTTTATGCGTATCACGCCCTGCCGGGAATGTAAAGGAATGCGTCTGAAAAAAGAATCCCTTGCAGTTACGGTATGCGATAAAAATATTTATGAGATTACATCCATGTCTATCAAAGACCTGCATGGATTTGTCGGAAATATGAATTTGACCAGACAGCAGGAGCTGATAGGAAAAAGAATTTTGAAAGAGATTCGGGCGAGGGTCGGTTTTCTAATCGAGGTGGGATTGGATTATCTTGCGCTGTCCAGAGCAACGGGAAGCCTTTCCGGCGGAGAAGCGCAGCGGATTCGTCTGGCGACGCAGATAGGCTCCGGTCTGGTCGGGGTCTGCTATATATTGGACGAGCCGAGCATCGGTCTGCACCAACGGGATAATGATAAACTCATTGCGGCTCTGAAAAACCTGAAAGATATGGGAAATACGCTGCTCGTGGTAGAGCATGATGAAGATACGATGCTTGCGGCAGACCACATTGTCGATATCGGCCCGGGAGCCGGTTCGCACGGCGGAGAAGTCGTGGCGGAAGGAACAGCCGAGGAAATCATGCAGATTGAAGAATCCATCACCGGACAATATCTGAGTGGGAAACTGCGGATTCCGGTACCGGATGTCAGAAAGAAGCCACAGGGCTGGCTCACGATTAAAGGAGCCGAGGAAAATAACCTGAAAAAGGTAAACGTTAAAATCCCGTTGAGCGTTATGACCTGTGTGACGGGCGTATCGGGGTCCGGGAAAAGTTCTCTTATCAATGAGATTTTATACAAACGCCTGGCAAGGGACCTGAACAGAGCGAGGATGATACCGGGAAAACATCAGAGCATACTTGGCATCGACAAGCTCGATAAAGTCATCGCAATTGACCAGTCCCCTATCGGCAGGACGCCCCGTTCCAATCCGGCGACCTATACGGGTGTTTTCGACCAGATACGGGATTTGTTTGCATCGACGACGGATGCAAAAGCAAGGGGATACAGCAAAGGCAGGTTCAGTTTTAACGTAAAGGGCGGCCGCTGTGAAGCCTGCAGCGGCGACGGCATCATAAAGATTGAAATGCACTTTCTGCCGGATGTATATGTGCCCTGTGAAGTATGCGGCGGGAAGCGTTACAACCGGGAAACGCTGGAAGTAAGGTACAAGGGAAAAAGCATTTATGACGTGTTGGATATGACTGTGGAAGAGGCGGTTCCGTTCTTTGAAAATGTTCCTTCTATCCGCAGAAAAATTGAAACACTGTATGATGTGGGACTGTCTTATATAAAACTTGGACAGCCTTCCACGACGCTTTCCGGCGGTGAGGCGCAGCGCATCAAGCTGGCAACGGAATTAAGCAGACGAAGCACGGGAAAGACTATTTATATTTTGGATGAACCGACGACAGGGCTTCATTTTGCGGACGTTCATAAACTGGTAGAGATTCTTCACAAACTGACCGAAGGCGGTAATACTGTGGTGGTTATCGAGCATAATCTGGATGTCATCAAGACGGCGGACTATATTATCGACCTGGGGCCGGAAGGCGGTGACGGAGGCGGGACGATAATCGCGGAAGGCACGCCGGAGAAGATTGCGGAGAACCCGGATTCCTATACAGGAATCTATATTAAGAAAATGCTTGAACGGGCCCGTAAGCTATAAAATGTTGCGAAATGCCCTCGAGCGCGTATGAACGGTCATTCATTTTCCCCATATTGCCGCCGATATTTATAATAGGAAGAAAAGGACTTATTCGAGTGCGGTAAAAGACGAACAGGGAGGGCAGAGATGAATATTAATATACAAAGCATTACAAATACATTTTTCAAAAGTTATTCCGGGTATTCCCACAAAGGGCTGAAAAGTACGGAAGAAAAGATGGAGCGTCAGGAAAAGCGGGACAATGAAGTGGCTTTTTTTGAGAACCAGAAAGAAAATCTGAAAACCCGAAAATGCACCACGGTGGAAGAGATAGCGGAGAAGCTTGATATGTTAAAGTCCTACGACGACCAGATTGCAGGCATCAAGGCGGCTTACAACAACGAGCAAATGTTCCATATTCTTGACGAAGCGAGGGAAATGGGAGAGAAGATTGCCGAAGCGGCGGAAGAGATGGAGCCGAAGACGCCGGAAGAGCGCCGGGAAGAAATCGTGGAAGAAGCGATGGGCACGGAAGATACGGGCGGCATGTTAGACGAAATCATGGAAGATGTCGCACAGGTGCAGGAAGAATTAGAAGAAGCGGTGCAGGAGCAGCTTTCGGAGGAGCTGCCGGAAGCCCTTCAGGAAGAACTTTCAGAGGAGCTGCCGGAAGCCC
>ERZ777305.3399-NODE-3399-length-11049-cov-48.989631_pt1 | contig 11049 bp, 7 predicted proteins | sample MGYA00374965_ERZ777305 | MGnify/ENA primary metagenome ERZ777305 (study PRJEB29328, sample SAMD00013331) | mouse gut metagenome | study: EMG produced TPA metagenomics assembly of the Metagenome analysis of fecal microbiota from mouse which was promoted...
CAATCCTGCGGAATAAATCAACGAAATCATACAGCGATGCTTGCGGTTTGCAAGGGCTTGGCTGTCCGCGTAGTCCACCCGGATGCACTCCTCACCGTTGTACCTGTCTTTATGCAGGACGATGCTGCCACGTTGTTTTAGTATCTTATCCATAATTTCCCGGCTATAGATTCCATGACCCCAAAATTAGCGAAATAATCCGAAAAACAAACCAATTGGTTTGTTTTTAACACATAAAAAAGCGGCTGAAAACACAAAACCGCTCGAATTTTAACATTTCAGGCTTTTAACAGCGAATAGACGAAGCGCAGTTCCCTTGCAAGCCGTTGTATGTCAAGCCCCCTCAAAAAAGACTGCTCAAAGGACAGACCGAAAAACACCTGCCGGAACATCATGGCTGTGTCCTCGATCTCCACATCCTGCCGTATCTCCCCGGTGTCCTGTGCCGACTGTATGGCAGCTCTCCAAAACTCGTAGTCCTGCCGGAACATGCCTGCTATCTTTTCCTCCACATCCGGATAATAAAGCCGTACCTGCATCAACAGATGATAATAATAGAAATTAAAGCTGCATCCTGCCGGATTGTTGCCGTCATCAAGAAGCGATATGAGTTTCCGCATGGTCTGTTCCACACCTTTTATATATTGTTCGATAAATTCCGACAGGGTGGCAGCCTTGAACCGGAACTTGTTTGCCACCGACTGCATCCCGAACACGTATTTATCTATAACCGCCACGAAAAGGTCCAGCTTTATCGGATAATAATACACAAGCCCGGCTTTCGTCAGCCCGCAGGCTTTTCCGATCTCTACCTGACTTGCCTTCTCATAATTCATCTTGGCGAAAACGCGCAGTGCGTTTTCAAGCACTTCTTCACGGTTGGTTATCATTATAAAATTCTACAGATTGATTTTATCTTCCAAAGATAAGACATTATCTTGAGATACAAAAAGGACAGGCTGGATAATCTTTCACATTACGACTTAGAAACTGCATAAGCATGTCATTGCGGCGGGTCTTCAATGGCAATGATGATCACCATGCGGATACATTTCCTAATCTCTGATATACACCCCCATGAATCATCCGGCGTATCAAGCGGATTCGATATGCTTGATACGCCGGCTCTCGTTACATGAAGACGCTGATATTACAAGACAACCGAAGGAGGATGTGTCATAATAGCCGAATCATTCAGCCGCCTACCATCCGGACCATTCCGACAGCATCCTCGCCATCCGGCTAAAATAAAGGCGGTGTGTCGAATTTTATCAATTTTGACACACCGCCCTTTGCTGTGATGTTGAGGGGCAATACAAGAGTATGAACTCGTCTTGACTTATTTTTTTCTTAATATCAGCGAGATAAATCCCTCTAACGGTTTATCTCATAGTATTCGAGATATTTCATGCCTATGTCGGGGGTGTCAGTGGTGATCATATCAACTCCTTTGTTTATCCACTCCCCTATTTCTTCGTTGGAGCTTATTGTCCAGACATTCACAATCAGTCCGAGTTTATGGGCATCATCTATGAATGTAGGATTATTCTGAAGGATCGTAGACATATAGTCGATTGATATGTTGCCATCCTTACAGAGCTGCGCCGGTGTGCGCACCTGAGAGGGATTGTCGCAAAGATACTGCACCATATAAGCGGGATATTCGGAAGCAAGCGCCTTGCATGTGGCATAGTCGAACGCTATGTATTCCGCCATATCTTCCAGCCCCGCCGCTTTCACTGCTTCCACAGCCGCCTTTGCCGCCTCTATGGTACGAGACTCGCTCGAATGGGTCTTGATTTCCACAATCAGCTTGCAGCGGTCGCTTTTCCCGAGAATATCAAGGTAATCGGCAAAGGTGGGTAAGGTCTCTCCGTTCGACAAGGTCTTGTTTTTGACTTCATCATAACCGGAGTCCTGTATTGTCACGCCGTCTATAGAGGGGTCATGGTTTATTACAAGAATATTATCTTTGGTAAGCCACACGTCTGTCTCGGCTCCATAAGCTTTCAACTCTATGGCATTGCGGAGTGCCTCCCGTGAGTTTTTCGCCGCGCCAGCCTTCGACCAGTAACCGCGATGTGCTATGATCTGAGATTTATTACCAAACTTCCGGACTTTAAGAAAAGCGACCGAACCGAGTTTCTGTCTGCGGTCTCCGCGCCGTAGCGTGACGTTGAATGTGCCGCTTCTGACATCATCGGGAAGCACGACATCCACACGACCGGCATTCTTTACAGTCACCGGTATTTCCCATAATGTTGAGCCACTCTCGAATTCAATGACATCATCTGCCTCGAATCCCTCTCCATATACAGGATAAATGGCATTTCCCTTTACCTGTACGTTCTCTAATAAAGTGACGTTCTCGACAAGCGGTCTGGTGGTATCCACAAATCTGTCTACAGCCAGATACAGGCGTACTGCCTGTTCTTCAGTCAGGGCATCATCGTAGATTCTGGCAAGAACTACCGTTCCGTTCACACCATTCTGCACACCTGTATATTTTGAATCGCTGACAGGACACGCATCACCCCCGATGCAAAATTTTGTGGCACCTGTCTTGGGTGCGATATAATTATCGCCGTTTATGTCTATTTCATTCTTAAGACGTCCGTTTACATATATTCTCGCTTTCTTGCGATCCTTGTCCCAAACTCCGACAATATGATAATAGGCGTTCGATTCGGGAACCACATCACTGTCCGCCCATTGCCAGGAACTGGTATTTGAAGTCGAGACATTGGGCAGGAACGTAAGGGAATTCAGAGCATTGTGTCCGCTCCACCCCGCTTTAACCATGATACCGGTGCCTCCGCCTTCATGCGATGCAAATACTTTAGCCTCCACATTCGGGATAGAGCCCGTGTATTCAGGCATGAACATCACCTCAAGCGTATGCCCGTCGGCAAGAGCATCCTGAAACTTCTTATTGTCAGTGTAGTCTATGCGGTAGAAATTCTCCGCCACATTGCTGTTTCCCCAATTGTTGCCGGTGAGTATGGCGACATGACGATTGAAGAGGTCGCTCCATTCTGTTGTGGCGCTTCCACCCCGTTCCACATTGAATTTCATCGGAGACACATCCTCAGCCGTGCCGTCTGCCTTAAATACAACATTCAGCAGGTCCGCTTTCGGCATAGGAGACAAGAAAGTAATCGAGTCAATGTCGGAGGCTGTGAATGTATAAACTGTCTTCCCTTCCGCATCAAGCGCATCCAGACTTTTGTCTGCATTCATGACTATGCGTTCTGCGTTTTGTGCGGGAAGTCTATGCACAACTTCTCCGTTTTTATGAAAATACAGATAATCGGAGGCATTCACGCATAATGCCGCCGCGCTCATCACAAGCATTGAAATTACAGTCAGTCTTTTCATTGTTTTCTTATGATTTTATACGTTCTTGTGATTCCGCCGGTTTTAACCGTCACTATATTAAGTCCGGGAGTGCTTACCGTCACTGTTGCCGAACAAGAGGCAGGCACGCAGTGATTTGTCATTTCTCCGAGCACATCATAGACACGGATTTCTGTTATCTCGGATTCACTTGTCACAGTGAACACATCTCCAGAAAAGACTGTTGTGATTCCTTCCGTCTTTCCTATAGAACCGATCCCGCTTGATTCCTCCGGTCTGAACGTAAGATAAGCAAACCTCGAAATATCGATGTCGACACTCTCTCCCTTCTCCGGCACCAGCACTATTCTGCCTGATTTGTCGAATTCAATGCGGCTGACCTCCTTTGCGCCGCCTATTGACACGCCATCAGGAGAATATGCATATACATCTCTTGCAGCCGAATGCGGAGCCGAGAGCAATCCGATTCCTGCAAGCATATAAATAAATATGTTATGTCTCATATCAGATTTTCACTTTATATGTTTGGTTGATTGTCTTGCCTCTGAGAGAAACAAGATATATTCCCTCCGACAACCCGTCGGCTACCACTCCAACTGTAATATTGTTCCGTTTTTCCACCGTCATTCCGGAATAGTCATAGACTCTCACATCCAGAGGTTCAGGAGACAACAATAATTCAACGCAGCTGTTTCCGCAGACCAGCCTGACTCCGTCAGTATCTGCTGATTCCACACCTGCCGTGCCCATTGTCTCACAGGACATATCCGGCGGCGTTGATGAAAGATATTCCGTAGTAAGCGTTTCGGTTCTGGTATTGGCGGTAATTCTGTAATAACCGTCTCTTGTTATGCGCCATTTGGTGTCACCGCCGTCGGTAGTGCGTATATAGGTTGTGCCTTCGGCATCCGTATCACCGATGTAGGGATGATAGGTCTCGTCAGTCCAGCTCTTCTCTGTAAGAATCTTGAATCTATCAGGCTCGGTGTTGCCTTTCCAGCCTATTCTGAGTTCCCCCTCCCATACCAGCTCATCAGGTTTCTCAGGATTGGGGAAGAAACAATTGTTGCTGCCGTCATCATAATTCCAGGATACCTCGCAGCAACCACCCACGATATAGAGATATTTACGCGGCTGATACTTACGACCTGAATAATTATGGCCGGCACACGAAATGTAGATCATATAATCTCCCGGAACCGTAACACTCCATCCTCGGGTATCGGAATCAGAAGTCACGCCCAGCGTTGAACTGTAACCTTTGCCAAAAGACAAATCGACATCCTCAAACACCGGTATGAAATATCTTGTATTCCCACCCCTTACAGGTGTATCCATAAGAATAACATTCCCTGCCTTGCACGTCAGAGCCTGCTTGAATTCAAAATCCCCGATCCTTGTGAGCTCTATCACTTTGTCATCGAGCGCAGATCCGGTGGCATAATACTTTTGGGGATAGTCCACAGCCGCACCGGCTTTCTTCAGACACACACTCATGCTCATAAGGTCTACAGTCAGATTGTATTCTCCAGTCTCAAGAACAATGAATTTATTGTCGAGCATGTCAGGAAGAGCCTTATTGGCGTAGAAATCAAGATGATGAATCTCTCCTTCCTTAAGAATCTCGTCTTTTGAAGTCGCGACAATATGCTTGTTCCATCCGTCATTTGAATTCATAAATTTGAACTGCTCGCCACCTTTGAGTGTCCCGGTCCATGTAAATACACCGTAGCCGATCTTACTCATCGGAGTGGCGTTGTAATCCCATCCCCCTTTGACGGCGGGACCTACTATGTTCACACGCGTATATTCTATGGAGTTGGACATGCCGGCAAACGCCGACAGGCTGAAAACGAAAGCTGCCAGCAATGATATCAGTTTGTTCATGGTCATATTCTATTTGAAAATCTTTTCGATTGCTACCTGACTGTCGGCTGTTATCTTGCAGACATACAGCTGGGGAGAAGAAAGCATTGACAATTTTTCCGAGAAACCGGAGATATTCTGATATTTCTGACTCAGACATTCCATTCCTGTCAGATCGAACATCGCAAGCTCTACATTTTTTCTGGTCTGCCCGAATTCCGCAGTCAACGTATCCGATGCCTTGTCGTAGAAAACTCTTGGAGAAGACACGGCGACATCCGCAACTCCGGATGCAGATTCCCGAATCTCCACTGTGACAGCAGATGAGCACAACCCTTCGGGAATCTCCACTACTGCGCACTTCTTCTCGGCTATATAGCTGAATCGGGAAGAGGGACTTCCGTTTACCGAAACCGCTTCAGGTGTTCCAACATTGAAGATTCTTAGAGTATATGACCGGGACGCAGGCAGTCCATCGACAACACCAACCCGGGGATGTATGGTATACACGTGGGTGTTTCCATCCGATGTCTGTGTTAATGAAGTTGTGGCAAACGCCGTGTCATAATCATTGTTGTCGCCGGCATCCTCATAAAGACTGCCTTTCCCCTCTTTGCCTGCCACTGCATCGAATATCATATGTCCGGGACGTTCGGTAACGTTTTTGACCGAAGCCGGATTGAGGGGAACAATTGATCCTTGTCGGTAGAAATATGGAATATCCGTAGATGAGAAATTCATCGTCATCGTGCACGGTCCCTCTATCAGCTGGTTTGTAGCCACACTCCACCAGTTTCCTTCGGGAAACCAGATTGTCTTCGTGCTCACACCATTTTTGGATGCCTCCGTCACAGGTGCCACAAGAATATCATTTCCGAAGAAATATTCTCCATCGAATGAATAAGCCTCCTCCATGTCAGGATACTCATAATAGAGCGGACGACACATGGAGATTCCTGTGTCATATGCCTCACGAGCCATAGTATAGATATACGGGAACAATGTGTATCTGAGTCTGACAGCATCAAGCAGGTCAGGGAAATTGGGGAACTTCCATAAGCGGCGCTCTATGCGGGAATCGTTGGTTGCATGTGTTCTGAATATCGGAGTAAACACACCGAACTGAACCCATCTGAGCACAAGTTCCGGGTCATTGACCGTCTTTTCATCTGTAAAGGCATGACCGCCGAGGTCATGACCCCAATAGCCATAACCTACATTCGATGCTGTAGATGTGAAATAGGGCTGGAATGCGAGTGTCGGAAAATTGATAAGCGCGTCGCCTGAGAACCCGATCTGATAGCGATGACTCCCGAGACCACCCCAACGATGGAATATTACAGGGCGACGGTCAGGGCGGTTGGTTGCCATATCATTGTAGAATACATGGTTGCACCAGAATGTCTGTCCGAGACCGCTTGTATAGGGACTCGTAAGGTGCTGCTGCCAGTCAAGCCACCAGAAGTCTACACCCTCTCCTTCATGCTCTCTGATTATAGTGCTGAAGAAAGAATCGGTGAAGTCGGGATAGTCAAGATACCAGGGTATAACTTTACCTCCAGATCCATTAACATCATATTTTCCGCGAAGAAATTCATTCATAGCTGTAAAAAACTCAGGCGATTCCTGACTGCTTACACCATCGGCAGGATGAAGATTTAGAGCTACCTTGAAATTGCGGTCATGCATTTCTTTCAAAAGACCTTTGGGATCGGGGATCAGATTTGTGTTCCACGACCATCCTGTCCAGCCTCCGCGACCTCCGGACATACTTCCCTCGCTGCCGTTCCAATGCCAGTCCATGTCAAGAATCATCACATCCGTCGGAATATTGTTGGATGAGAGGTCGTTCATTATCTCACGATAGTCATCTGCCGAATATGAAGAATATTTGCTATACCAGTAACCGAACACATATGAAGGCGGCAATGGAATCTTGCCGGCGATCTGCGTATAATCAGACAACGCCTTCTTATAGTTGCTGCCATAACCCAGGAAATAGATATCAAGCGCATGAGGGTCCTTCCGCTCTGCCCACCAGTCGTAGCCCAGCTCCGTCTCCGGCTCGAATGCGAACGAACGACTGCCATCACTTCTTGACGATGTCCAGGAATCCTCTATCACTGCCCACCCGGAACGTGAAATTAGACCGTCTTCCATTTCAGACCGCTTGTTTTGTCCGTTGCTGCCGTCAAGGGTACGGCATGTTCCCTTCAGGTTAAGTGGATCGGGCTTTCCGGGATACCATAAAACTTCGCGTCCGTTATGATTCAGCGTGATTGAAAGATTTGAAGATGAAGGGGGAAGAGTACGTGGGTTCGTTCCCTTGCGATATTTCAGCTTCAATTTGTCTGTCTCTATATAAATAAATGTCGCATCTTCCGATTTGGAGTAATGAGGCACAGCGAGATTACGGTTTACTACCGTGAATGTGGCTCTGTCTTCAAAAAAGCCTTTGTCGCTGTATTCTATTCTTATCATTTCAGGAGTCAATACCGTAAACCTTGCCTTGCCGCTTGTAACCACGGCTTCGGGATTGGCTTGCGGATTATTCTCACCCCATAATGTCATAGTCCCTGAAAAGACAAATGACAAAACAGCAAATAAAAGTGTTTTAATTCTCATGATATGTCAGTATGCAGAATCCATTCCGGGAAACGACAGGACTCTGTCGGAATCAACCGGTAATGTTTCCCGGAATGGATTTAAAATTTTATAATCTTACTTTAGTGAATCTGTTTCCGGTTTTCCTGATGAATATTCCGTTGGAGGGATTGGTCACAACCACACCCTGCAGGTTATAGTAAACAGGTGTTCCTTCGAATTCGGCTTCAATATCTGCCACTCCGCTGTTTCCGGCTTTAGTGATGGAAACCGTGTTATTGAGAAGATCTATCTCGATATTATATCTGCCATCTTCAGGAATCTGCCATTTTCTGTCTCCATTGCCGTCTGTGGTGATTTTATCATAATCTATATTGCCGTCACCGTCAAGACCTGCCCAGAACCAGGGTCCATCCCATGAACCGTTGTAACGGTTGGCATCTATTTTAAACTCACCCTTTTTCATTTCTTCGTTATAAGTGAATTTGAACGGGTCTTCCTCACCGCCCCAGACCATTGCCGGAGCATCGGTAATCTCCCAGCCGCCGCTGCCGGCATCGCCTACTATATAAAGAGCGTTGAAACGCACGGGATTATCCTGATAAGCTGCTTTTGTCACAGATACCGTCATGTCAGCCAGATTGCAAACCACCTTATAATTGGCACTCTCACGAACCTTGAATTTGTTATCCTGCCCGCCTTGAACGAGTTTTGACACATCATAAGCATCGGTTGATTCATTGCGATATTCCAGATTCGGATTATCAAAATTCTTTCCCGACGTAAACTTGAATTCTTCATCAGCCTTGAGATAGCCCATATAAGTGAAGACATTCTCATTGTCGGCATCCTGAACCATAAGAAGCCCGTATTTTATATTCCACGAATCAGGCGTGGCACTGCCTATTATTGTCAGATGATCTGCTGCCGAGACACCGAAAGCCGATGCCATCACTACAAAAGCCGTAGCTGCTGTTTTGGAAAAATTAAACATAAGTTTCATTTTTAGATTAGTTTAAAATGGTGTAGGTAAGTATTGAAAATTAGCTTATATAGTAAATACAGTGCTTGTTTAAATTTTGAATCTTCCGGATGCTTTCTTGATTTCACATCAGTCACATAGCCCGCCATGCTCCTTCTTCAAAATCGCGAAATCATCTCAGGATCTCCTGTCAGATTCAATTGCGCACATGAAATCCCAGCCACAAAGATAGAGTGCGATATTCATTATTTAAACAGCCGAAACAGATTAGTAGTTAAAAAGTAGTTCCAAATATATTTTCAAAACACCATCATATTGATAGTCAGTGTTATATCTATCTCAACATTTCAATTTATAGTAGTAATGCAAACCACTCCGCGATGCATATAAAAAGACGACAGCGGGCATTGGATGCAAAAACAGCTACTCGGATACATCACAACATATCCTATTTGATATTTTTTTTGTAAATTTGTGTATGACCTTCGAAAAACTACTACCTTGGACTTTTAAGAAACGCCATCTGATTATCCGCTGGCTGTTTTCTTTCCTGCTTGTGACTATTGCCACAAGCTCCTCCGCCAATTCCAAAAATGACTCACTGATGGCGGAACTGCATAAAATCATTCTGAACAGAGATATCTATATTTCTCAGAAAGAAAATCGTCTGGACAGTCTGAGAAAGGTTCTTTATAATGCTTCAGACGATGAGGCAAGATTTCTCGCCATGGGAGACCTTCTTGACGAATTCAGACCATATAACACCGATTCGGCTTTCGCTTATTGCCGTCATAGGGAGATTCTGGCTTCGAGAACGGGTAACAAGGAATTCATGACTAACGCCAGACTGAACACGGCAAATGTTCTCGGCAGCATCGGAATGTATAAGGAAGCTCTGGAAATTGCGGATTCAATACCCTACAACACTGTGCCTGATTATCTCCGCTCATATTATTTTTATATCAAGAGAACAGTGGCTTCATATCTGATGGATTTCTCAATCAGAGAAGAGGACAAAATGAAATATCGCGGAATATTCGAAATGTGCCAGGACTCTTTGCTGAAGCTTAGCGAGCCGACATCTGTTTCTTATGTAGTGGACATGGCAGACAAATACAATCGAATGGAAAACAGCGGCAAAGCAGTGGAGATTCTTGAAAATTTTCTTGCTGACAACTCGCATTCCATACATACGAGAGCGATTTGCGCAAATTCGCTTGCACATTCATATCAGATACTCGGCGATAAAGAAAAACAGAAAGAGAGTCTGCTGATTTCATCCATCGCGGATATGAAGGCATCTGTACGCGAATATATGTCGCTCCGCCAGCTTGCTCTGCTGCTATTTGAGGAAGGAGACATAGACAATGCACATAAATTTCTCAGTATAGCCATGAGCGACGCTAAAAAATGCAATTCACGTCAGAGGATACTTGAGATAAACGACATCTTTCCGATTGTCGATTCTGTCTACGTAAATGAAATTCAACATCAGAAGGGGAAACAGCAGATCCTTATTGTCATCATAAGCATTCTTGCTGTATTTCTTTGCATTGCCATTTTATGGCTGTGGAAACAGATGAAAAAGACTTCAAACGCGCATAGCATTGCCACAGATACCAACAAAAAACTGAAACAACTGAACGAAGAACTGGTAGATCTCAACAAGAAACTGACTGAGGTCAATCAGGACATTGCGGAAAACTCAAAAATCAAAGAGGCTTATATAACACAGTATATGACATTGTGTTCCACATATATTGAGAAATATGATTCTTACAGAAAAACACTTAACAAGCTTTTCATCGCCGGCAAGACCGATGAACTGAAGAAAGCCCTCGGATCAACTGACCTTACGGATGTGGAATTAAAAGCGTTTTATCACAATTTCGATTCGACATTCCTAAAACTCTTTCCTACATTCGTTGCAGATTTCAATAAACTTCTTTCTCCTGACGAACAGATAGTTCTGAAAAAAGACGGTCAGCTCAACACTGAATTACGCATTACCGCACTCATCAGACTCGGCATCACTGACAGCGCAAAAATAGCGCAATTCCTGAGGTATTCGGTTACGACTATCTACAACTACAGAGTCAAAACAAGAAACAAAGCTCTTGACAACCGTAAGGAGTTTGAAGAAAAGATTATGGAAATAGGACTTGACAACATCTGATCAGATCTTTCAGTCAATTACGACATAAAAAAGATGGGAGATATGCACTCCCATCTCAACCTTT
>ERZ777305.3401-NODE-3401-length-11046-cov-4.218451_pt1 | contig 11046 bp, 10 predicted proteins | sample MGYA00374965_ERZ777305 | MGnify/ENA primary metagenome ERZ777305 (study PRJEB29328, sample SAMD00013331) | mouse gut metagenome | study: EMG produced TPA metagenomics assembly of the Metagenome analysis of fecal microbiota from mouse which was promoted...
CTCCTCGTTAGTAATTAAACCACGTTTATATTGTTTTAATACGTTATTTACTTGAAACGGTAGATAAAACAGAATTTCAAAGGATAATTAGAAATAAGGATTTAATAGAAAAATTAGAAAGCACAATTATAGAGGATGCAGTTTCTTATTACATAAAAGTTTTGAATATTGAATCAGAGTTTTCTATTCAAAGAAAAAGATAGAGGTGTTATCATGGATGAAAACAACTTAAAGTATGATTTAAAATTGATATTGTTAGGTGCTCGTGAGAAAAAAGGTTATTCTCAAAGAAAACTAGCACGAATTATTGGTATCCATCATTCTACTTTAAATGATATTGAAAACGGAAAGATTAAAAAGATCGATGTCGAAGTATTACGAAAAATTGCGGAAGAACTAGATTTGAGTTTAGAATTATTACTGAAAGCAGCAGGATATAATCAAGTGGTGAATATGTTTAGAACACAAAATGATCCGCTAGATAAAAAATCAACTAGGGATTTAAAAAATATGATAGAAAAGTATCAACAATCACAAATGGATTTATTGGATGATTCTGCTCAAAAAAGAGATAACGTAGCAAAGTGTAGAACAAAATTACATCATATGATGATGTTGCTAGAAAAGTATGATTATTATCAAGAAATATATCCAACCGAGAAAATATTAGCAGATGTGAAACAACTTTATGATGACTTGGAAATGAGTGCAGAAAAGTACGATTATAGTAAATTACCTAGAGGGGAATAGAATTTAAATATTTCTTGAGAATGTTATTAGTGGGGTAAGGATTAGATTTATGAAGATAAAAAATAAGTATAGTAAACAAAAAATAGATAAAAAGAATATTAGATTAAACAAGTTAATTAAGTATAAAGGTTCAATACGTTTAAAATTGAAAAAGATAAAGCCATTAAATGAACGTGAAAAATTTTTATATACTGATGATTGGATGCTAAAAGATGAAACACCAAAAAAAGAAAATGATAAGTACTTACTATTAAATAATATTATTTTGGTAAATTTTGTATCTAAAGTAAATTGTCAAGAATTGTATAATGGAATTATAAAATTATATGGAAAAAATCCGCCAAAAGATTATCTAGGAGAAGAAATTAGACCAAATGATCTTAAAAGATATATTTTGGATTTTTCAAATTCTTGCAATAATGAAAGATGGTGTAAAGTATGTTCCATATCACCTTCTAATAAGGAATTACATAAAATTTCGAATTATATATTAATTTCGATTTTTGAAGCTTCAAATGATTTAATAGGAATAAGTTTTAACATTTTCTTAACAGATAGTAGCAGAAAAATGCTAGAAGATATTTTGAGTCAAGATGTGGGAGCCAAAAAAATATATAGTAAATATAAGATAAAAAATAGAAAACGAATTTCAGTGTCCTATACTTCGGGAAGCTCTATTAGAAGCAACAATTTTGAAGATATGCTATTGGAAATAAAAAGTAGGTTTAACCAAATTTTTATAAAGTATTTACCGTTAGAGATAGAGTATTTGTATAAATCCCCAATTAGTTTAGATATTTATCAAACTAACTACAATGTGAAAGACAATTCAAGTGATTATTTATTATCTACAGGTTTGATAAATCATAGCATTGAGGAAAAAGCGAATGTAGGCGTATGTTTAAGAAATCATAAAGAAAATTATATTAATACTACAATGTGGTATTCAATAACTGTTACATATTATCAAATAAATAGAAGTAATAATGTATTTGTTTATGTAAATAAAAGAAGTGATAAAATAATTTTTGAAGGGCATAAATTTATAAATTTGCTTTTATTAACTCTAACATTTTATCAAGTAGAAGAAATGATAAAGGAAATATCGGTTGAACGAAATAGATTATTTAAATTATCTTCAAATAAGGCTAAAAAAAATTATAAGCAATATGTTAAACTGAATGAATGTATGCAAAAATATAGAATGATTTTTAATGGACTTAAATGTTATTATCCAAATAATTCAGATGATTATGAAATAAACGGTTTTGATAATTTATATAAAAAGTATAATGATTACTATAAGCAGTATGAAGAATTGAATAAAGAATATTCATTTAGAATGAATATAAATAACTCAATTAGTGCTTTTTCATTTTCAAAATTTTCAATTATTGTAGCTATTGTGGCTATTCTATTGACTATTTACTTCGAGTGTAAAAGTGATACGAATAATAATAAATGTCAAGAAAATGAAAATATTGTTACAACCTTAGAATTGAAATCACAAGAAAAGAAATAGCAAACAAAACTATTTCTTTTCTATTGTAACTGTATAACCATATTTTTTAGCAATTTTCATTAAGGTTTCAAATGTATATCTTCTAGTGCCTCTTTCATAACCTTGAACAGTCATTCCACTTAATCCAATGTCATTTCCAAAGTCAGGTTGTTTTTTGCCAGTCCATTCTCTTAATATTTTCATAACTTCTTTTTCTTTGAAATCATTAGCAACTATTTTCATACATCACGCTCCTTATTGACAAGCATACACTATGTATGTATAATTGTGATATAATCCATTCGTAATGTATGGAATATTAGAAGGAGAGATAGAGTGTATCAGAATAATCCTTATAAAGGAACTAGGGATGAGATAAATGGTAAAGACTTGGAGAAGGTAAGGTTAATCACATTAAAGGAAAAGGAATTTCGTAAAAATCGATATGTAGAAGAAATGGCTCATTATGCAATGTTATGGTTAAAGTATTTCAGAAATGAGAATACAAGTTATTATAATTTGGTAAATGCAGTTTTATGCGATGAGTTTCATTACAGTAAAACTGAAATTTCTAAAATGGTGAATGAATCCATTTATGTTTTAAAGAATAAGTATAATATTGATGTAACTTCCTATGATCCATTGATACTATCTTCATGTGTACCATTTTATCAAATCAAAGAAGATGTGAAGTGATTCACATTGAGCCAAAAAAGAAGTTAGGCTTGCTAACTTCTATATAAGGGTTTCAAAAGGGAAGATTCCCTTTGCACACCGTTATTGGCTTGCCAATATCGTAGTGTGTTACTAAAATGTTGTTTTAGTTGGTTTCTTTTAACAGATCATATTTATCGTATAATTTTTCATAGTAATTATTAATATCATTAATAATATCATTTCTATTTTTTAACAGATCTTTTATTTTTAGTTCTAAATTTTGATAAATTATTTTTTCCACAGGATTAGAAATATCGTTTTCATCACTTAAACTATCATATTCAATATTGTCTTGATAAAGAATTATTGAAATTATAGTTTTTAAGTCATTTTGAGTAATATCCTTAATGGCAGAATAGGTAGTTCCGTTAATTGAAAAACTTGCTTTTTTTTGACTAATCTTTAATACTTTCATATATCTCACTCTTTCTTTTATACGAATCTTCTCCTGCTTCCATAATATCAATCAAGGCTTTATAACCTTTGATTGTGGTATTATTGGAAGAACGAAATTCTTTTGATGATAATGTTCCTGTATATACTTGATAATCTGATTTCCCATTTTTTTGTGTATAGATAATTTTATTAGGGTTCATTAAAATCCCAAGGGTACTGTTATGTGTTACTAAAAAAACGGTGGTTTTTTGTGCTAAATTTTTAATTTTTTCTATAATTTTATCTTTTAGAAAAATATTGTCAAATGAGGATTCTGGTTCATCAATTAAAACCATATCATATTTGCTTGCATCTTTTAACTCACTATATAAAATATATTCTGCTTGTTCTCCACCGGAGATTTCATTACCATCTATATCTGTTACATCAAATTGAATATCGACTAACATTTTATACAGATAACTTTGTGGTACCCCACAATTTACCAATTCCTTAATATATTGGAATGGTTCATCATATTTACTGAATGCGGTAGTAATTGATGGACATCCTTTCATATGCTTTTTAATTCTATCTGTTTTTACATATTTAGTTCTTGTTGTTTTAATTTTAAAACGATAAGAATCTTCTGAATCTAATATTTTCTCTTTTCTTAATTCTATAATAAATTCATTAAATTTTTTTATTTCATACATATTTCTTGCAATTTCATTAAAGTCGATACTAGAAATTGTTGATAGTGCTGATTGTTCATCTAATTTATCCTTTATAGAATTAATTAAATTATTAGTGATTCTAAGAACGTATATATCCTTTTTTTGCTTGTTTATAGTATCAATCATTATTAACAGTAATTTTTTTAAATTTTCAATTCCAATTTTATCATTTATAATTCCTTTATATTGTTCTGAGTCTAGCAAAACTTGGACTGCTTGAATTATCGATTCTAGTTCATTAGAATTTGGCAGTGAAAATTCGCTTGCTAAAAATAGTGGACTTTTTGAATATTCATCTTTATTTTCACTTTTTTCAGCATAGTCTTTCAATGTATCTAGATAGGTTTCAATGATTTTAAAATCATTAGCATCATCAATATCCATAATTTTTTGGACTAATGGTTTAAGTAAAAATAGATTTTTTTCAATAATCTCATCGTAATCAGTTTCAATTCTCTTTTTAAATTCTGAATCTTTTGCTTTAGATACTATTGAGAATTGTTCGATATATTTTACATACTCATTTTTGAAAGAGGCTAAGATGCTTTCTAATGTATAAGTTTTTCCCGATGATCTTAATCCTAATATTATATTCAATCCTGTGGAGGCTGTAGTGCCATCTGATAATATTTGAAATTCATTTTCTATTCCAGATAGAGATATTTTTACCTTTGTTTTATCTGATAGTGCGATTTTCAAAGTAGGGATTGTTATATCTTCGCATGATACATAGGTTAATGTACTGGGATATTTTTTCATATCTTCTTTTATTCTAACATCACTAAATAGTACAGGTATTAAATTATCATTAGATTTAATGCATGAAAACCATTTTTTTGCACTGGATACTTCTCCTACGAAAATATCTTCTTTAAATTTTGAAAGTAATTGAGAAGATATTGTTGGCTTTTTTCTATAATGAGGAATTATAAGATATCTGTTTTTATTTTTAAATATTTCTATAAACTTTTCATAGTTTAATTCCATATTTAGTTTAATATAGTTTGAAGCTAATGAACACTCTGCTTCAAAAGTATCAATATCTTCAATTGGAGATATTACTAAAATGTGAGATTTTTCTATATCTAATTCTATTCCAGGGAATACAGGAATGCTCAGACTATTGTTGATTAAATCATAGTTTACTTTATCAAAAAGATTATGATTTGTAATTGAAATTGCATCTAATTTAGCATTTGTAACATATTCTTTCATTTTGTCTAATGAGAAAACAAATCTTTCTCCAGTAGCAACTGGGATTGTATGTATATGGAAATCAATTTTTTTCATTGCTTAATACCCCCTACTAAAAAACAGCATTAAAATCATAGATTCTAATACTGCTAAATCTGACTAGATTATAACACAGTTCGACAAAATATTCCATATATTTCCAACTAAAACTCTCTTTCCCAATCCTTTTCATGATAGAAATGCAATTTTTGATTGATTTCTTTCTCTTTTGATGTGTCTTTGCAAATATCTTCTACATCTTTCCTATTATAAAAATCATGATTGTAATAGTCGATTACTTCATTTGTTACAATGTCCTTTTCTTTTTCAGTACCTAAATGTAGGATTTTGCGAAACATAAATTTTAAAGTTTGGAGAATATGGTGTAAGAGAGTATGTAAGGAATTGTTTTCTTGTTGTAATTTCTCATTTTGATGTTTTAGGTTATTTACTTCATATTGAATGTTTTGTTTTTCCTTTTCTAAATCTTTATAGTTTTTAGTATAACTATATAATTCATGATACAAAGCCATTGTTTTAGGTGTTTCTTCAATAACTGCCTTTGCTTGTTTCATAAATTTTTCAACTTCATAAAAAGTGTCTTTATCCATTTGAACTTTATTACCAATGATTTTATATTTTCGATTATTGATTTTAGTCGTAAGTGAATCATAGATACTTGTTAAGCGATATTCTTGTTGTTCTAATCTTCTATCTTGTTTTCGAGTCATCTTTTTCATTTCTTTCATAGAAAGATGTATATTATCACTATTTTTGATACCTCTTTGCAAATCAAATCCATTTTTAACCATTCTATCATGGTATTTGTCTTGTAATTCACTTAAATGGATTTTATCTCTAATATACTGTTTCTTACTAATGCTATATTTTTCTGTATTGGTTCGTTTATCCAATTTACGAACTAGTGGAACAACGACACAATGAAGATGCGGTGTTTTCTCATCCATATGGACAGTAGCATGCAATACCTGTTCCTTGGTATATCCTAAATCTTGATAGACAAAATCCATGCAAGTATTTGCCCACCTGATAATCTCTTCTTTCCTCATATCTTTAAAAAAGAATGTATCACTTGTGAATAATAATTCATCTGCAACTACACTTTTAGAATCATTTACCATATCACGAAAGGATTTTTGTCTTTCTTTTCGAGTTGTTTTCATTTTCTCATCATGTTCTTTCTTATATTCTTTTGTGATTTCATAGAATTGTTTTACATATCTATTATTACATGGAACAATATCAATATTATCTTTGCTTAATTCTAATCGGATATTAGGATTGCTTTTATAGGCTTGTTTTTCACGTTTGTTATGGCTACCAATTTGGGCTAGATCAGAAAGTGTCTGAATTGGCTCACTTCTAAAAATCGCATAACTCATGGTTCAATCTCCCATAATTCAATATCTTGTGTTATCTTTCGTAAATTACTTTCTAATGCACTTTTAAAATAGCCATATTGGTTGGTAATGATTTCGCCATTTTCATCTAACCCTTTATTCGATTTCCATTTTTGAATAATATAGTTCACTGCCATAATCACTTCTCGATATTCGTATTCTTCTAACATTTCATTGATAAAATTGTCATATTTATAGAGTTCTAAATCATCTTCCTTTAAGTATTTCTTAACAATTAATTCTAATGTAATGGGATTGAAGTGTTTATCTACTTTATCTATTTGTTTTTTCGTATTTATTTCATTTGTATTTATTTGTAGGTCATCTTGGGTATTCGCAATATCCGTATGCGGATTATGGGTATGCGGTACTTGGATCGTTGGATATTCATAGATAGAGTAGTTATAACCAAATTGTCCTTTTTCATTTTGAGTACGTTCTCTTGCTAAATATCCAAATTCTTCTAATTCATGAAGAGTAGAGCGAATTGCCCTAATGTTTTCTTTACTCACCTTACATAATCCATTCATAGAATAATCCCAATCATCAGGTAAACTTAACATAAATGATAGTAGTCCTTTTGCTTTATAAGATATATTTTTATCACGTAAATGATAGTTACTCATAACTGTATAATTTTTATCTTTGTTAATTCTAAAAACTGACATGAACATTCCTCCTTTTCTAGCACTTATTCAGCACTTAAATTTTCTAAAATTAAGTGTTTCAAAAAGGAATGTTCCGTAATGAAACGGAAAAAATCCACGGTTTTCTGTGGATTATGTAGTAATCAATTTCTTTCTAGTTCGTCCTGTTTTCCCGACCATTTAGAGATTAAGGACTTGGTATTAAGTTCTTTTTTTGTATTTAGTGCAACCCCTTGCTTCCCTCCCTGTTAATCTAACGTGGGCAAGTGCTCTACTAAAATAGAGACATTTCTAAGTTAGTTTAAATATTCACTTTGGTAAATAACTTTTCTATATCTTGTTGTTGGATACGAAATGCAGTACCATGATTGTGAATTTGCCCTTTTCGTTTTCCAAAGCGGAATGCCCCAATTGTAAATGTAATTTTGATACCTCCATTTTCTATTAAGGTGATAAACTGTTCAAAACCAGTTAATTGATAAAAGCAAATACCAGAATATTTAAAATAAACTTGTTTTTGTACATATTTTCTTTTCACTGTTACATAGGCCAAATAACGAAGCTTACGATATAATTTTTCTTCTAAAACAGAAAAGTCCCAGTAGCTTAAGGTATCAATTACTTTATTTTTTCTATCATATACATACAAAATGATTCTTTTCTTCTTTCGATTGACAGATAAACGAAATTGATAAAAAAGGCCAATATATTTTCTTTGTATTGTATCTACATCACCATGAAGAATATTAGTTTCTTTGATTACTTTATCTGGATATCCGTAATATTTACATAGCCTTTCTATTTCAAAAAAAGAATTTCCTTTTGGATTAGCGGTAAAAAGAGTTGTGTAGGAACTACTGGTATCAATATGTGTTTTAATTTCAATTCCCTGAAAGTCTGGCACTTCAAAATTTTCCATTGGTTTTTCTAATAATCGTTCAAAAAGATCGCCTTGAATATGATTGTGTGTAGAGGAAACCCAACCCTTTTCTTTTATTTCAACAAATTTGTGATATAAATCTATCATATTTTCTTGCATATATTTCACCTAATTTGCATATTATCATAGTTCAAAATGTAAAACAAATGTTAAAAATAGAGAATTAGGATCCCTTTTTATGCAAATAATAGATTTATTATTACAAATTCGTCATTTATTTTATCAAAAACATGGTAAAATAGGTATAAGTGGTGAAGTGTATGAAAAATAAAAAATGGATAAAACCTTATTTATATTGTCTTGGAATTGCCTTTTTATTTTTAATGGTTTGTAGTAAAAACTCATTCTTATATCGTATCAATGACTGGGTAGATGCCAATGCATTTTTTACAGTAGGAAAAGGAATGGTAAGAGGGGTTGTTCCTTATCAGTCATTATTTGAACAAAAAGGTCCTCTTTTATATCTTATCTATGGAATTGGATCTCTCATTAGTTACAAAGATTTTGTAGGTGTATTTATACTAGAAGTAATCTCTTTTTCTATAGTTCTTTATTACACTTATAAAATTATCACTTTATTTTTTGAAGCCAAAAAAGCATATTTTGTGATACCCATTTTTACATTGTGTATTGTAACCCTAGGTTCTTTTAGTCATGGTGGTAGTGTAGAGGAATTTAGTTTATCTCTTTTTATGATTTCTTTTTATCATTTGATTTCTTATTTAAAAGATAAAGATGTTATGATTTCTAGAAAGACAGTTTTATTAACAGGTATACTCGCAGGTTGTATCTTATGGATGAAGTATACACTATTAGGATTCTGGTTTGGTTGGATGATGTGCGTATTTGTACTGCAATGTTATAACAAACAATACAAAGTAGCATTTCAAAATTGCTTTATCTATCTATTTGGTATGTTACTCGCAACGTTTCCTTGGATGATTTACTTTGGAATCCATAATGCTTTAGGTGACTTATGGAATGTTTACTTTGTAGTCAATATGAATGCTTATTCTAGTGCAGGGACTTTTATAGATAAAATTGTGGAAACATTCTCATTATTATTTCACAATTTATTTGGCAGTTTACCAACCTTTTTTGGAATTGTAATTGGATTTTTCCTATTATTTCAAAAAGGGGATATGTGGGGTAAAAAGGGCGCTAATTTAACTTTATTTACCTGCATGTTAACAACTGGAATCTTTATATATATTGGTGGGACTAGTTTTCATTACTATCCATTTGTGTTGACACCCTTTATTTTAATCGGATTTTTGGAACTATTATCTTATACATCAAAACAAGAGTGGAACATATCAAATGCTTGGTGTATTTTCTTTAGTTTTCTAGCACTTTATACCATATGTGGAAATACCAGAATGGTGAAATGGAAAAAAGATGACTATGCACAATATCGCTTTGCGGAAATCATAGAAAAAAGTGAGGATAAAACATTACTCAATTATGGCTTTTTGGATGGTGGTTTCTATACAACAACTGGTATTATTCCAGAATATTACTATTTCATGAAAAATAACATTGATTATGAAAGATATCCAGAAATGATGGATGAACAAAAATCGTATATTCGAAAGAAGAAACCTCATTTTGTCGTGATTCAAAAGGAAAATCCAGTAGGATTACCAACTTTCTCTAAAGACTATAAACTGATTGATTCTTATACCCAAAGGTATCAAACAAGAATGATGACCTATTTCTTATATGAAAGAAAAGCATGATACGGATGATTTCCGTATTTTTTGTATATAAATGTCAAGTGTAGAATTTCTATCCAAAAAATAGAATCAAGTTATGCTATACTAATCATAGGAGTGGTTTAATGAGAGAAAATATTCGCATGTTTTTAAATTGGTATCGTGTTGCCAAACCCAGCAAGAAATATTTTTTTATTGCCTTTATCACTGTTTTGGGGGCATCTATTTGTAGTATTATTGAACCTATTTTTGCGGCCAATGTGATTACCAATATTAACCTTGGAAAATACAATTTGGTATATTTATTTTTAACAATTGGTTTTTTATTTATTGTGTTACGTAAAGGGTTTTGGGATATCAATTATCGTATTTATTATAAGTTACTCAGACACACTTATATGAATTTGGAAGAGAAAATCTTTGATAAAATCGCCAATGCCAAGAATGTGAACTTTGAAAAAAATTCGAAAGAAAAATTGATTAATATTATTCATAATGATGTATATAATGTGGCAAATTTTGCCGATTTACTTGCAACGAGAACTGCAAGATTATTGCGACTTATCTTAACAATCGGAGCTATTTTCTTAATTAATATTCCAGTTGCTTGTGTCATTATTCTAGTGGACATTTTGAATTTTTTTATCCTCAATTGGATTAATAATCGGATTGCCAAATCGAATAAGCGAATTTCCGAAGCCCACGATGTGCAGTATGAAAGTTTTTCTGAAGTAATGGATTCCAAAGATATTATGAAGGATCTAAATGTAACAGGACAAGTCAAACGAAAATTTTTAAATAGTTGCAACGGATATATCAAAGAGAAAAATCAGTGGAATATAGACTATTGTTTCTTAGATCAATATTTTCATGTCTTTTATCAATTTGTAATCTATGCCATGACCATCTTTATTGTTTATATGGTATCAAAAGGGCAAGTATCTTTAACGTTATATTTCTTAATTGTTCCTTATTTAAGTTCAGGAATTGAAGTAGCCAATGACTTTATG
>ERZ777305.3406-NODE-3406-length-11031-cov-3.346119_pt1 | contig 11031 bp, 6 predicted proteins | sample MGYA00374965_ERZ777305 | MGnify/ENA primary metagenome ERZ777305 (study PRJEB29328, sample SAMD00013331) | mouse gut metagenome | study: EMG produced TPA metagenomics assembly of the Metagenome analysis of fecal microbiota from mouse which was promoted...
GTCTAAACTGACGGGCTAATTCTTCGTATCCTTTGTTCTCGCTGAATAGTTACTCCTGAAGGATAAATTGTTAACTTACCGAAAAAATTATCATTCAAAGTCCGATGCCTAAATATCGTTTTTCTATCAATAGGGGCAGCCAATATATCTTGCATATCCAAGTAGACATACTCTCTAAAGAAATTTTTATTTTCCGCTGTATAAATGTATAAACACTGTCATATTGTTGTTCTACATAATAAATACGAGCAATATCCCGATAAGCATATATAACCCCTAAAGTATCGGCTGCCTTTTGAAAACAATATACCGAACTTTGATAATTATCAAGAGCATCTTTGTGTAGCTTTCTATCTGCATTCAAAATACCGATATACTCATATGCCAAGCCTTGTAGCTTATACTCTTCCGTTTTCTCCAATTTAGCCAAAGCATTCAAATAGGCTTGCATAGCCAGCATATCATTCCCCTGCAAATCCATCACTTTGCCATAATAAAACAATGCCTTCCCCGCTTTCACCTTATCCTCCCCATTCTTATAATAATCTACCGCAATTTTTATCAACGAGTCCGACTGCAAGCTGTCTAAATAGTTCTTATCACGCGCTTGCGTCAGCAGCAGTGCATAGTCCGCCCGCTGCTTCCCACGAAGCTCCTCCGAATGAGGGATTTGCTCCAACAGCAGCAATGCACTGTCAGGACATACATCCATATACCCCTCTACCTTATCAAAAACATTGGATACGTTCTTCTCTACGCAAGAACCTAACAGTACGCAAACGGACAAAAGTCCAAGATATAGCAGTTTTTTCATATGAACATGTTCTTTACCAGATTATCATTACGTATAACTCCTATGCCCACAGAATCCTTTTGGAGATAAATATTCACACCAGCCAACGGCAATCCTTTTTCCCCATCAGTCACAATGCCATTTGTCTGCGCATTAGAAACAACTGCACAGCAGAATGTTATGAACAGTACTATACATCGCTTCATAATCCATGTATATATAATTAAACTTTGAATGAGAACAAGCTTTTTTACGGCCCCTCCCTTCAAAGATACAAAAAACCGCTTCAACAATGTACAGAAACAAGATAAATGTGACAAACAAAACAAATAGCTCAGAGCTTGTTTCCCCTTACATAGGCTTCCTTTCCATTTTCTGTACGGAGTTATCAGCGCCTATCAGCCGTGATGCGCTCTGCCAACGGCCGTCAACTACTCGACTAACGACCGTCAACAAGGTGCTTCATAACCGTTGAACACCTATTATACTCATAGTTTCCCCATACTGTGCACCTATCTTATTCCTATTATGAGCCCAGCTGCAGTCTATCGGTAAACGGTCTTTTACGAAGTTAATACCGTGTTTACACGAAACGCATATCGTGTAAACAAGATATTTGCAAAATGCTGTACATTCTATTAATACACTAACAAACAAGATATTAACTTACCTTCCGGCGTATTTCCGCTGTGGAAGCAAAAATGATAAAACTAGGCAGAGATTATTTTCCCTTAAAAGCAATAATCCATTCTGGTAACAAAATCGAGCAAAAGTAATCATTTCCTAAGAAAATTACGCCGCCTCAGCACAAACACCGGCAGGAAAAAGAAGATACCGATGACGGACATCACCAATCCGCCAATGGTACCCGCTGCCAATGGAAACCAGAAAGCCTCCTTGTCCTCACCTATCATGAAAGGGATAAATCCCAGAATGGTAGAAACTACCGTGAGGAAAATAGGCACTACCTTCGCATTCCACGCCTTGACGTAGGCACGCAGGGCGGAAAGACGGGGAAAACGGCGGCGGATGCTGTTGTACTCGTTCAGGATATAGATGCTGGCATTCACCGTGATACCGCACAGCAGGACAAACGAGGCAAAGCCGCCCTGGTCGAAGTTCAGCCGGAACCAGTAGAATGTAAGGAACACGCCGATGTAGGAAACGGGAATTACAAAGATGATGGCAAGCGGCTGTTTCAGCGAGTTGAACAGGATACTGGAAGTAAAGAAAATGATAGCTATCACCACCAGCAGAAGCAAATATTGCTTATTGTCCTTCTTGCCCCACGCCCAGTTGTTACTGTCCGACTCGGCAGTATAGCCCATCGGCAGCAGTTTGTTGAACTCCTCCAAATCCCGCTTCTGCATTTTATTCCCCATCTCATTGGAACCGATATATTCGTACTGAATGCAGAGACGATACTGCTGGTTTTCCTTGGAAATTTCTTGCGGCATCTGCCCCTTTTCCACCGTAGCCAGTTCGGAAAGCTTGTAGTGTTTGTCGCTACTTGCATTATAGGGGAAGAACTGCATCGCCCAGATATCACGCTCTTGCGACTGGCGGGAAGAGAGCCTGATTTTTTCCGTCCCCTGCTCCGTCGTCACCGAACCGACCTCTACATTCCTGCCAAAGATAGGACGCACTGCGGCAAAGACATCCAGTGCGGCAATGCCTTCCTGCGCCATGCGCTCTTTGTTCAGGTTGAAGTAGAATTCCTGATAGTCGTCTTTCCACCATGAGAATTCCGAATTGATAAGCACTTCCTTGATGCGGCGATGCGTCAGCAACTTGGCTTTCAGCCTCTCTGCCCATTCATACAATTCATCGTAATTGTAACCGTACATCTTAATGCGATAGGAGCCCGCATTTTCGCGGACATCATTGCTGAATCCCTGGTCCTGCAATCCGTAGATGCCCCAGCTACCGCCACCCAATTCAAGCGCCTTACTTATCATATTGGATTTCAACGTATAGGGAAACCCGCTGTTCTGGGCTTCTTTCTTAAAATAGACTGCGATGCTTGCCCGCCGCGAATTATAGATGGAGGTATGAAACTGTTTGATTTCCTTAAAGCCGCTCAGATAGGTTTCCATGCGCTTCATCAGCGTATTCATCTGTTCAAGCGTGCTGCCATTGGGCAGATTGGCATTGGCGTAAAGCACCACTTCTTCGTTGCGGGTGAAATAGCTGCCCTCGTACACCTTCTGCACAAAGAGGCGCAAACTGCCTCCCAAAGCCTTGTCTACAACAGGTTTCACAGACTCCTTATAAGTCGAAGAACCGAAAACCTCATTATAAAGCGTTTCCCATCTGCCCTTTCCTTCCAGTTTATCGGGCAACAAGAAAACCGGCAGACCGAAGCCGAGAAGCAGCAACAAGCACACCGCCCAACGCCAACGGCAAAGAAACCGGATAAGGACGGAATAGAAACGCGCGAAATAGACCGGAAAACGTTTCTGAAAAGAAAACAAAAGAACGAGGGGACGAGGGAACGAACGCTTACGGCCTCGCCTGCTTCCTCTCCCCTTCCTTGTCAGCTTGACCTTCTCAATCATGGCCGGAACAAAGAACAGCGCCACCATCAAGGATACTGCCAGATTGATAATCACCACTGCCGCGAAATCCTGCAAATTGAGCCGTATCTTCTCATCCAAAAAGAAAATGATGACCAACGCCCCCATTGTGGTAAGCGTAGCCGCCAATACCGACATAAAAGCCTTCAGGTTGCGCCTGTGCAGGATATGGTCGGTCATCACAATCGTACTATCTATCATCAGATTCAGCGAAACAGTGATTCCAGCCAGCGAATACAACTGCATCTCCAATCCGAAAAGATAATAGAAAATAAGCGCCACCGCAATGTTCACCGCCAGACTGGTGACAATCAGAAAGAGATATTTCAACTTGCGCGTAATGAGCCATACAAACACAAGCAGAATCAGCACCGTCAACCCGGTACGGAAATAAATCTTGTCCAGCTCCTCCCGGATGTATTCGGTAGCATCATAACCGGTATGTATTTCATAGCCGACGGGAAGCACCCGGCGAATCTCATCCATCTCGTCCATGACCGCCCTGCTCAGCTGCAACTGGTTGGCAGACTCTTGCGCAGTAATGGAAAGGTAAATAGAGTTCAGCCCATTGATGCGGAGATGACTCTGCGGAGACTCTTCCATGCGCACCACCGACACCAACTCGTCCAGACGGAGCAACTTTCCTCCGGCAGCAGTCACCGTGACCGAAGCCGCGTCGAATCCATCGGAATCATCTTCGGGAATCAATACCAGACGTATCCACTGCTCACAACCCTTGCCGGTATCCACATTGTGTGTCCCCAGAAACTCTTTCCGGTAGTGCCGCCGCACAGCCTCGCTGATGTCTGCCAAGGTGACACCCAGCATGCGCAGTTGCTCGCTGTCGTATTCCAGCCTCCATTCCATCGGAGTGGCTCCACTGAGCTCTACCTTATAAATGCCCGGCAGAGATGCCAACCGCGGCTTGATATGCTCCTCGGCATACTGCTGAATCAATATCGGAGTGGAAGGGGCATTCAGCGTAAAGGACAAGAACGGACGTGAAGCGTTTTCATCGGGCACTTTCATCCGAATGGTAGGATAGCTTACCCCATCGGGCAGTTGCGACCACGTCTGCCGGATAATGGTAGATGCCTCAAAGCGGACCGCATCTACATCGGCATGCTTGTCCAGCTCCACCGTAATACGACCGAATCCATTACCGGAAATAGAGTTCAGATTCTTCACTCCGCGAATACGTGCCAGCATGGACTCCAACTTGCTGGTGACCTCCATCTCCACCACCCGTGACGAAGTGCCCGGCATACTGAATCCCACTGTGAATCCGGGCAAGCTGCGTGACGGATTCAACTTGACGGGGAGCAGCGGTATCAACGCCACGCCCACCAAAGCCAGACAGACGAAAGCCACAATAAGGGTAAAAGAAGAGGCTGATTTCATTAAGCAACTAGTGAAGAACAGGTGGTTAATATTGGTTATAATCAAATTTCTCCGAAAGTGAGAATCCCGATGCAAAGTCGTGCAAGGTCAACTTCCTGATTTTGTAATAGTTCAGCCAGTAGTCCTTCAAGGCTGAGATGTAGTTGCGTTGAGCTTCCTGCTGGCGGTTCAGCGACAGAGTCAGGCTGTTGATGTCTGCCTTGCCGATGATGAAGCGCTGGCGGGTTTCATTGTATGCCAGCACGGCAAGGTCGAGCGCTTCTTCGGCACTTGCCACCAGGTCCTGCTGCACATTGAAATCGTTCACCGTCATAATGACCTCTTCCTCGATGCCGATTTCGTTCTGTCGGGCAGAGGTCTTCACTACGTTCAGATTATTCTTCGCCATGTTGTATTTTCCCTTACGCACACCCCAATCCACCAACGGAACAGATATGCTGACCGACACCATTTCCTGCTGCATGGGGTGCTTGTATGCCTCACCGAACTTCTCCGCCACCTGGTTGAAACCTACACTGGCATTGATGCTGGCATTGAAACGCGATTCCTTCCTGGTCTTGTCTACATTCCGTTCGGCCTCCAACACTCCCTGACGGAGTCCCAGAAATTGCGGATTGTTGGCTTGCGCAGCCTGCAACGCCTCATCCACGGGTATAACCAAAGTCTGCGGGCGTCCCGGAAGCGTCACCCGGATACTTGCATTTTTCTCCATATTCAGGAAAGATGCCAGCGAGAACATGGCACGCTTCAAGGAACTGATAGCGTTTTGCAACGTATTGCGTGCATTCACCACATCAAGTTTCAGCGTCAGCAAATCTGCCCTACTGATGGCAGCTATCTTCAGGCGCTGCATGCCGATGCGATAAAGCGTATCAGTAGACACTGCATTTTCCTTTGCCAAGTCATATTCGGCCTGCGCCATGGCAAGGGCAAAGAAGTAGGTAGTGGCCTGCTCGGACACCTGTTCGGCATTATAAAGGTACTCTTTCTTCGCCTTCTCGTACTTCAACGGTTCAATCTTGCGCTCCCAACGGAAAGGATTATAACCGACCAGACTCTGAGAATAGCCCACACGCACCGGCACACTGGTGAACTGAGTGGACTTGTTATTGCCGAAACTCCGCATATATCCCAGTTCTGTATCCAGATAGAACGTACCTCCCGTCAAATCAAAATTCTGCCTGATGGCAAGGTTCCCGTAAGCATAGAAAGACTGCTGGCTGCGGTAGATGTCAAGATTCTGCTCGGAGTCGTAGCGCTTGGTGATATCGCGGTTGTATTGGGCCGGCGTCATGTTCAAGGTCAGACTGGGAAGCCGGTTCGCCTTATAAGTGCGGTACTCCCAATAACCGGCCAGATACATGTTCTTGGTACGAAAAGCTTCCAGCGAACTATCGTTTGCCAATGCAATGGTCTGTTGCAAGTCAAGGGTTATCTGCTGTTGTGCCAAGCAAGTCGTGATGCCCAAGCTCACGAGTAATACAAGTATTCCTTTCTTCATAATCATTTACTTTCTTTTATGCCGCAGGAAATTTTCTCTCCGGCAGCACGTCGGTATATAAACCAATATATCAACGGGATAATGAATAAACTGACCAATGTCCCCATGAACATCGCTCCAATCATGGCTATGGAAAGCGGTTTCTGCAATTCCGACCCCATGTCGAACGAGAACAGCAACGGAACCATGGCAAATATAGTGGTAAGCGATGTCATGATGATGGGACGAAGCCTCCTTCGTCCTGCCTCATGAATTGCCTCGAGCAGCGGCATTCCCCCTTTCCGCAATTCGTTGATGGCATCCAGCTTCAGAATAGAATCATTGATGATGATACCACACGTTACAATCATTCCGATGGCAGACATCAGGTTCAACGTATGTCCGCATACCCACAACAGCAACAAGGCAAACGCCACATCTATCGGGATTTCCAGCAACACGATAAGCGGCTGTACAAAACTCTCGAACTGAGCTGCAAGGATAAAATACATCAGCAGGATGGAAACAAAAAGAATCACCACCAGCTCATCCAACATCTTCCGGTTGGAGAAGAAGCTTCCGGAAAAGGTGGTATCCCAGTCTTGCGTAGCGTCCGCTTCCTGCTTCACATTCTCCATCAACTCCGGAGCATCGGCCACATCATAGAAACGGAACGGGATATATTCCCCGTTGCGCCCTGCCGTAATGGTCTTCAAGTCTTCGGCGGGGCGAATCCTTATCAGCTCGCGCAACGGAACATACTCTATTCTCCCTTTATAGTCCGGACGGGTTTGTATCAATGTCTGCTGCAAGACAGCACTCACCGTCTGTTCCTCTCCTACAATACTGATAGGCAGATACTGCTGGTAGGAATGAAGCATTGCCACGCTGTTTTCCTTGAACGCAGCCTTCAATGTGCGGTAAAGTTCCTCATAGGAAACATTGTAGAGCAACAATTTCTCCTGCAAGACACTTATATCCAACTGATTTTCAAACGCAATGCCAGTAGGAGCCACACCGGTCAGGTCGGCAAACCGCTGTTCCAGACCGCGCAGTTCGTCGGCCACCGGAGTCTTCTCCTTGTTGCGTGCATAAAGTTCAGCCACCACATCCGCTTCTCCTGTCACGAAAAGCTTCTCGAATACCGTTTCGGGCGGAGAGAAAGAGACCACCGCCAACGGATATGCCTGTTTCAGCCAACGGTAGATTTTCTCCTGTAAAGGAGCAATCTCCGCCGACAAGGCAGTCTTGAAATACAATTCCGCTTCCGAAGACGAGAGCGCCTGTTCACGATTCAACAAATAGTCCTGCTGCCCGATGGACGCCGTCTGTTCCACCGTTTCATCCTCCAACTGCCCGAACAGTGCATCTACCCGATGACGGTTTTCATCCACATGAATGTTTTCATTCCACTCCACACGGGCTATCAGTTCATTCTGGTCTATCTCGGGCATACGTTCCTTGCCGATGAAATAAAATAGAAAGACACACAATGGAACGGAAACCACACAGAAAACCATACTAATCGTCTTATGAGCGAATATCCAGTCGACACCGGCATCATAGAAACGGTCGAGCGTATGCTCCTTCAACGGATTGTTGATGCGAATACGGAAAAAGCGCAACTTACCGCGCAGCCCCATGCGATAGACCAGCATATAAAGAACCGGCAGCAGCATGATGCCTGTAAAGTAAGATACCAGCAACCCCACCGTGACGGCAAATGCCTGGTCGTAGAAAAGGGCCCCTGCAATGCCGCTCATGAATATCAGCGGCACAAATACAGCAACCGTAGTTAGCGACGAGCTGAGCATCGGTGTCACCACCTCACTCGTGCCTGCCACACAAGCCCGCTTCAGCGAATAGCCCCGTTCACGATACTGCGAGATATTCTCCGTCACAATGATGCTGCTGTCAATCATCATACCCAATGCCAGAATCAGCCCCGACAAAGAAATGATATTGAGCGACATCTTGAACAGATAAAAAAACAAGAAGCAAATCACAATAGACACCACCATGCTCAGCCCGATGATAAACGGCGACTTGACATCCCCCAAGAAAAGCACCGCTACGATGCAGATGAAGAGAAAACCCAACGAAAGGTTCTGCTGCAAATTAGAGATAGTATAGTCCAGCAATTCCGTCTGGTTACGGCTGATGCTGAAATCAATATCGGGATATACCTCCTTGAAATAATCCATCGTATGATTAAGGGCAGATTTCATATCATCCATGTTTTCATCCGCCTGCTTGATGACGGCCAACGTAACGGCACGCTTGCCGCCTGCCACAGAAACGCCTTTCTCCTTGGCCGGCACAACATCCACCTCGCAAAAGTCACCCAAACGGATGATACGTCCTTCTTTGCGCAGAAGTATATCCCTCACGTCCTCTTCGGTGCGCAGAAGGGTGGAAAACTTGATATTGTATTCATAGTAACCATCGCGCACGGTCATGCTGCCCGGTTCCACATTGTTCTGCGCCAACACTCTTTCTATGTCTTCTATGGAAAGCCCCAATACAGCCAGTTTATCGGGGTCGGGAACAATCTGTAACTGTCTCTCCACCAGACCGGTAACATCCACCATTGCCACCTCCGGCAGCTGCTCGATGCGGCGCTTTATCACACTCTCGGCAAACTCGCACAAATCAAGAAACGCACCAGTCTCCTCATACTCCCCTCCCACTTCTTCACGTTGCATTCCCGCCGCATCATTCTTCAAAGTCAGGTTCAGATAGAACACCGGAATATCCGTCGCACTTGCTTTTATCACCTTCGGCCGTTCGGTATCCTTGGGCAGATAGTTCATGGCAGCGTCAATCTTCTCGTTCACTTCTATGAAGGCAAGGTCGGTATTCGTACCATAGTCAAAGTTCAGGCGGATGATGCCTGCCCCGTCGCGCGTTTCGCTATTCATATCTTTCAGTTTAGCCACTTGGATAAGCTGCTGACGAAGGGGCTTCACCACCGTATTCTCCAATTCGCGTGCCGAAGTGTTCTGCGCCGACACCTGCACGGTGATTTCCGGAATGGCAATATCGGGCAACAAAGACACCGGCAGGGTGAAATAAGTCACCAACCCGACAATGAAACATGCCGTAAACGCCATCAATACGGCAATGGGACGATGTATTAAGAACTTTATCACAAAATTTTCAGATTTAAGATTTATGATTTATAAGTGAGGAAACACTTATTATTCTCCATTTCCAACGACCTTCACCGGTGCCTCATGAGCCAGGTTCACATTTCCCGTCACGATGACCGTATCGCCTTCTTTCAAGGCATCATCGGCCATACTGTAGTTCTCTGCATTCTCCAGTCCGGTCTGCACATAGTTCCATTGTGCTTTTCCTTTTTTCAAAGTGAAGACCACCTGCTTGCCCGAACGTAGCACCACGGCACTCTTCGGGATTACCAATCGCTCGCCCAGAGAGCGGTGTACGTTCACCCGCACATTCATCCCGCTGAACAACCGTCCTTTGCCGTTGACGGATGCCTTTACCTTCACCATCCCCTTGTCATCCACCAGCGGATTGATTTGAGTGATACGCCCTTCCTGCTTGGAACCGGCATCCGAATAAGGGGTAACGATTACCTTGTCACCGCTCTTTATCAACGGCAGTTCACTTTCCAGTACCGTAAAGTCCACCTCCATGCCTTGCGAGCCTACTATGGTGCAGAATGGTTCCGCGGCGCTCGGTTCATTGAAAGGTTTGGAGAAGAGATTCGCCACAGTCCCGTCAAACGGTGCGGTCAGCGTGGCATGCTCCTCCTCATAACACGCCAGTTCGTATTGCGAAAGGCTTTGGTCGTAACCACTCTTCACCCGTGCCAACTTCATGATGTCCTCGGGCACTTTCGAATGGTCATCTGCCGGATAGCCCTGTCCTATCAGCACATCCTGCAACTCCAGTTTGGCCTTTTCAAGGGCATCTTCCGCCTGTGCCGTCTTGTTCTTCAAACGAAATTTATCCAGCTCGGCCAGCTTCTGTCCTTTAACCACGCGGTCGCCGTTCTTCACATAAATATGAGCCACCACGCCCGTCGTTTCAAATTTCAAATCGGCCATTGCTCCTGCCGACGTCTTCCCGTTGCTCACCAGTTCATGTTCAAAGATTTCATACTTCAAGGTCTGCACCGTCACTTCATTATGGTCCTGCGGCAATACGGTTGTCACCCCCTCTTCCGCGCTCTTCTCTTTGCCGGCATCAGAACAAGCCGCCAGCAAAACAACCGCCAAGCACAGTAAGTATCGGTAATTTCGTGTTTTCATATTTCTATCATTTTTTCTATTAGGCTAAAATAAATCTTTTGTTTAACAAATACGGCATTTAGATCGATTAATTCAGATTATTTATCATATTCAAGAAAATCTATCTGAGAACAACCACATCTACCTCCTCACAGCTTTGCCTCCTTGCCAACCAATCCCTAATCCTTAATCTTTAATCCTTTCACTTCCTCCCTCATCTGCCTGACCGCCGTGGAATGTACCTTCGGTTCTTTCGTCAGCACCAACTGTTTCATCTTTTCAAACTTATCCGGCTGTCGGTAGGCTGGAAGTGCATAGAGCTTTGCCAGCAGATAGTAAGGATAGATGCGTCCCGGAAGCCGGTGTGTGGAGCGAAGAAGCCATGCTTCCGCAGACGGGTAATCCCCCATCTCCTGATGGTTCTTGCCAATGATATTCAGTATCATCGGGTCGCTGCTATGCAGCAACGCCTCTTGCAGGATGCGGTTGGACGCTTCAAACTGCTTCGACTTATGAAGCGCA
>ERZ777305.3407-NODE-3407-length-11025-cov-2.692981_pt1 | contig 11025 bp, 8 predicted proteins | sample MGYA00374965_ERZ777305 | MGnify/ENA primary metagenome ERZ777305 (study PRJEB29328, sample SAMD00013331) | mouse gut metagenome | study: EMG produced TPA metagenomics assembly of the Metagenome analysis of fecal microbiota from mouse which was promoted...
CACCGGCGAAGGCCTCTCTGACAAGCAGAAAGAAGCACTCGACTTCATGCGCAAGGTGCTCAACTGGCGCAAGGGCAACGATGTGGTGGCCAAAGGCTCCCTCAAACATTTCATGCCCCAGCAGGGTGTGTATGTGTATGAGCGTCGTCTCGGCGACAAGCAGGTCGTAGTGATGATGAACGGCAACGACGCCCCCAAGACCATGAACATGGAGCAGACTGCCGAAATCCTCCCCTACGGCACGACGCTCACCGACATGCTCACCGGCAAGAAAGTCACCATCACACCCGAGATGACCTTCGCACCGCGCGAGATGTACATCCTCGAAAACTGACTTAAGGAATCGCACCCCTCGTAGTAGGAACATGCCATGGCATGTCTGCTAACGAGACACCCATCATTAGCATGGCTTGAGGCGACATGCCATGGCATGTCCCTACTACATATGAACGCTATTCAAGTATCTACGACTGCTTAAGTCAGTGGCGCAAACCGCAGTCCTTAATAGCTACAAAACAATCACAAACAGGCATTTTGAAAAAACACCACCTTACTATACTGGCGTGTGCCATATCACTGGCCGCAAGCATCTCCACCGGCTGCAAGCCGTCGGAGAAGCATTACCGCGAGGCTTATGAGACCACCATCAAAGCCCGTCACACAGGCGAGGACGAGTATCTTGACTCCGTGGCCCGTGCGGCTATGCAGACAGGCGGACGTCCGGTCGTGACCCACATCGGCGACAGCACCCTGCAATACCGCATAGAGTGGATACGCCCTGCTGTTGACAAAACTTCAGCCTCTGCTGCCCAGCCCAAAACCACGCCTACCCATGCCACTCCGGGACGTCCGTCGCCGTCGGCCAAGCCATACTGCATCATAGTAGGGCAATTCAAGCAACGCTTCAACGCCCGGGAGATGTGCACACGGCTTCAAGGCTACGGCTACGCCCACGCCATGGTGTTTCAAAGCTCGGAGCCACGCTATTTCGTAGCTGCCGATACAGTCAGCAGCCCCGAAGCCGCCCTCAGGCAGCTCGATTCAATAAAGGCCGACAAACGATTGCTCCTGAAAGCACCCTTTCCGACAGTCATACAGCCGGCCCAAAGGGCATATTGAGAGCCGAAATGTATTATTTATGATTTATTAACAATGATTTTTTGATTTTTACAGAAATTTCCGTTAACTTTGTAACTTCAAAGCAAGAAGGATTATTGATACTACTGCTTTGAGAGCATTTTTCCAAAATTATATATGTTTTTATAGATTGTAGATTATGATAAACTGGTGGCATCGTGAGATGCCACCAGTTTTTTATATCATATGGGTGTAAGCAATCAGATACAGTAAGGTCGCATAATTCTTATAAGTTTTATAAGTCTTATAAGAATTATACGACCTTACTATACGTGACTGCTGAGGACTGTCAGGCAGTTTGCGTCAGCCCTCAAACTCGATGAGCAGAGCGTCAGTGCCTATAACATCGTTAACATCCACAAACAGACGCTTCACTACTCCGTCGGCAGGTGCCTCGACATCATTTTCCATCTTCATGGCCTCATATACGAGCACCACGTCGCCCTTCTTGACCTTCTGGCCCGGTTTGACATTGACCGATATGATTTTGCCACCCATAGGAGCGGAGATGGTCGGACCGGTCACAGGAATGGCGGCCTCCTCGGCCTTGGCAGCAGCAGCCTCCTGGGCCTCCTTGATTTCTGCCGCATGCTGAGCTTCATATTCCTCGCGACGGCGGTTTTTCAGGAAGTTGACAGCAACCGACGGGAGCAGCTCGAGAAGCAGATACTCCTCATCATTGGCTGCGAGCTTCACACCGCCAAACTCCTCAAGCACAGGGTTGTCAGGTTTCTTGTATGATGAGACATCGTAGGCCTTTTCTACGGGGCTGCCTGTAATCATCTCGCGGAAAGCAGGGTCAACGGCTACAGGAGTGTGACCATACTCACCTTTGATGAGAGATATGAACTGGTTTGACGGATTGCTGTAGTCCTTGTTGCCCTTCTTGCGGTCAAGAGCCAGACTCACAGCCTGACTGCCCACAATCTGGCTCGTAGGAGTGACGAGAGGCACAAGGCCGGCATCACGGCGCACCTTGGGAATCAGAGCCATGGCATCGTCAAGCAGCTCGCTCGCACCGAGAGCCTTGAGCTGCGCCACCATGTTGCTGTACATGCCGCCCGGCACTTCGGCCTCCTTGACAAGCTGGTTGGGCTTGGGGAATCCGAAATAATCCTCAATAGCGTGGCATGCGTCAAGCAAGTCCTGTTCATCGCCTTTCTTGGCGGCCTCGATGGCTGTATCAAACAGAGCATCGATTTCAGCCGGGAGCTTATCAGTCAGAGGGTCAAACTCCTTGGGCATCTGCTTGGCGAGGTCAAACTCCTTGAGAGCCTTGCGAGCCTCAAGCAGTTCTTTGCGTATCTGACCGACAGCCTCCATGTTGACCTCCACATTGACACCGAGTTTTTTGGCGAAAACATACACAAGCTCTATGGCCGGAGCAGCCGAACCGCCGCCAAACCACCATATGTTGGTGTCCAGAATATCCACGCCGTTGATGATAGCCATCACCGACGAAGCCAGACCGTAGCCCGGGGTACAGTGGGTGTGGAAATCCACAGGCACCTTAAGCTCTGCCTTGAGGCGAGAGATAATCGATGCAGCACGCAGAGGATTGACCAGGCCGGCCATGTCCTTGAGCGTGATGATTTTCGCACCGAGAGCTTCCATCTCCTTGGCTTTGCTGACGAAATACTCGTCAGTGAATATCTTGCGCGGACCCGCAGGCTTGGAGCCGAAGAGAGCCTTGAGCTTGGAGCCGAAGCCTGACGGCTGCGGAGCTTCCTCCTTGGGTTCGCCAGTATAGCACACCACGCCGTCGGCAATGCCGCCAAGCTCGTTGATCATGCGTATGGAGTCCTTGACATTGTCTATATCATTAAGCGCGTCGAATATACGCATCACGTTGAGGCCGTTTTTAATCGCCTCCTTATAGAAACCCTCAAGTACGGAATTGGGATAAGGCACGTATCCAAACAGGTTGCGTCCACGTGAAAGTGCCGACAGCAGCGATTTGCCTTTCATGGCCTCGCTGATAGTGCGCAGACGTGTCCATGGAGATTCATCGAGATACCTCATCACCGAGTCGGGCACAGCTCCGCCCCACACTTCCATTATATAGAAGCCTGCATTTTCATAGTAAGGGAGCAGGCGGTCAATGGTCTGCTGTGTCATACGTGTGGCGAATAGCGATTGCTGGCCGTCACGCAGTGTCAGGTCACGGATTTTCAGATTTCGTTGTTCCATCATATCTGTTGTAGCATTAGATTTGATATATTATCGGCGCAAATATAATCTATGATTTTGAATTACGGAAATATTTCTTCAATAAAATTTCATATACATGACAATGGGAATACAGGTGTAGAAAATCATTGAAAATTTTTGTACCTTTGATACTATATGGCAGACAACTATACCCGTCACGACCTTGACAGTCTGAAAAAAATATCAAAGTATTTCCGCATAATTGCTGTGTCACTGACAGCGATTGTCATCGTGTGTTTATGTATTGGCAAACATGACCAACGTGTCGCAGACCTTCAAGAACAAGAACGCATAAGACTGGAATACCTACGACAACATGAAGAAGAGATGCGGCAAATAGCCATCCGTGAGCAGAAATGTCAGGAACAATACCGTCTCGATTCAATAATTATGGCACGCATCAGCGACTCGATATCTCAACTTCCTCCACCATCTCCTCCGGCACCACCGCGCTACACCTACGAGGACGTAAATAAAATGGTGCAGAAAGTAGCCCACGAAAACTATTGCGCAAGCGCATGGCAGATTGACGAGGACAACTGGATCATGCATTACAGCAGCGGTGACGACCCACATACGAAGCATTACCTGAGGAAGTTCAACGTGTACAAAAAGACTTATGGCCCAGCCATGAGAATCAGACAGACGAAGACGGGCGAATACCGGCTGATGTCAAACCACAATAAAGTGTACAGGCAAGAGGGACCATTTCTCGTGTACTATAATAAAGGTGTCGAGAAAGGCCGCTGGCACCACCACGGACATCTGCTCATCGAGCTTGATACCCCTGAAGAGCCATATGAAGGTTACGAATCATGGGAGGATTATTACTACGACAACGAGGAAGACCTGCGTTTTTATTACGGACGCTAATACAGGCATGCAATCATAATAGCAACAAGACAGCCTACACCCACGGCAAGGTTGATTCCAAGCTGCTTATATGCTGCAATCTTGAAGCGCATCATCTTGGCATCCGCCACCATTTCCAGAATTTCAGCCCTATGCCGCTCGATTTCCTTGACGTATTTTTCCTGTAGAATCACAAGGCATCTGTAACTCTCCATTGACATCGTGGAATACAGGATGTTGTGTTCAATCCTGGCAAGATGTTCCTCATCAGCCTGTAGAGATTTGCGATGGCGTCTGATGCAATCCATCTGTCTGACAAGCTGTTTCCTCAGAGAGGGTTTTACTGCCGCACGTTGAAATGTAGCAGAACTTGACGGAGCCGCACACACCTGATAGTCATCTCCGGACTCATCTTCATCAGTGCAGATCTCATACGTGGAATCGACCCACATATCATGGATAGTGTCACCGTCATATTCTCCGTAGTCACTCATAGGGATAAGATTATAGCCAAGGTAATGTTCCGTTCCGACCTGATTTGACAATCACCCGATACAATGCCCATAAGGCCCATCCGATAAACACCACGAGGGATGTCCAACAGATGATTTTCAAAAGTATTTCAAGGCAAAATTCAAGCATGGTCTGAGTTATAGGTTCGTAAAGGATTGCATACAGACTTGACGTGGAGCAAATATACATAATTGCCGCATTATTCAGGCAAAAAGAGACGCGAAAAGAATCCGGGACGACAAGACATATGCACATTTGGATGATTTTTGTGTTGTACAACATATTTTTTAGTTAAAAGAGGAGCACGGCACTTACACTCCGAAATGATTTTCGCGCAAAATGATTACATATCACAATCAAACTCCGCGCAACTGCTATAAGATTGTTGTGCACTTCAATTATTATTTATACCTTTGCAAATCCTCATCACACCCGATGGTACAACGGGATATGTAACAAGCTAATTCACATAAGGCATAGCGCTTTATCTGCGCCCTGCCTGATATTATAAGGTAAAAAAAGATAGTTCTATTTTATGAGCGACCGACTGTATATATTCGACACCACTCTGCGTGACGGCGAGCAGGTGCCGGGATGCCAGCTTAACACCGTAGAGAAAATCGAAGTGGCCAAGGCCCTCGAAGCCCTCGGAGTAGATGTGATCGAAGCCGGATTCCCCGTGTCAAGTCCCGGAGATTTCAACTCCGTAGTGGAAATATCCAAGGCCGTGACCTGGCCGACAATCTGCGCACTGACACGCGCCGTGGAAAATGACATCCGCGTAGCTGCCGAAGCCCTGCAATATGCCAAGCGCAAGCGCATACACACAGGCATCGGCACCAGCGACTCCCACATCAAATACAAGTTCAACTCCAACCGTGAAGACATCCTCGAGCGCGGAGTAGCCGCCGTGGCCTATGCACGCAAGTTTGTCGACGACGTAGAGTTCTACTGCGAGGACGCCGGACGTACCGACAACGAGTACCTCGCCCGCGTCGTGGAAGCCGTCATCGCTGCCGGAGCCACCGTGGTCAATATCCCCGACACCACAGGTTACTGTCTGCCGGAGGAATACGGAGCCAAGATACGCTATCTCATGGAGCACGTCAGCAATATCGACAAGGCGATACTCTCCACCCACTGCCACAATGACCTCGGCATGGCCACGGCCAACACCGTCATGGGTGTCATCAACGGCGCACGCCAGGTCGAAGTCACCATCAACGGCATAGGCGAACGCGCCGGCAACACAGCCCTTGAAGAGGTGGTGATGACCCTCCGCTCCCATAAGGAACTTGGCATAGACACCAATATCAACGCCACCAAGATAGCATCCACAAGCCGCATGGTGTCATCGCTGATGAACATGCCCGTGCAGCCCAACAAAGCCATCGTGGGCCGCAACGCTTTCGCCCACTCTTCGGGCATCCACCAGGACGGCGTGCTGAAAAACCGCGAAAGCTACGAAATCATCGACCCCAAGGATGTTGGCGTTGATGAAAACTCCATAGTGCTCACAGCCCGAAGCGGACGCGCAGCCCTCAAGCACCGTCTGCACACACTCGGCATCAACCTCGAACCGGAAGCGCTTGACAAGGCCTACGAGCAGTTTCTCAAGCTGGCCGACCGCAAGAAGGAAATCAACGATGACGATGTGCTCATGCTCGCCGGCGAGCACCATAAAGCCCGCAGCCGCATAAAGCTCGACTTCCTGCAAGTCACCTCAGGCGTCGGCATACGCTCTGTGGCCAGCGTGGGACTTGATATCGCCGGCGAAAAATTCGAGGCCGCCGCATCAGGCAACGGCCCCGTGGATGCAGCCATCAACGCCATCAAGCTCATCATACGCCGCAAGATGCTCCTGAAGGAATTCCTCATCCAGGCCATCAACAAGGGCAGCAACGATGTCGGCAAAGTGCATATGACCGTCGAGTACGAAGGCGCACACTACAACGGATTCTCGGCCAATACCGACATAGTGGCCGCATCAGCCGAAGCCTTCCTTGACGCCATCAACAAATTTGTGCGCTAATCATCACGAAATCAAAACCAACACAACACTACACAGACAGATACATGGCAAAGACATTGTTTGACAAAATCTGGGATGCCCATGTGGTCAACCACATCGAAGACGGTCCCGACCAGCTTTATATCGACCGCCACTACTGCCATGAGGTGACCTCGCCTCAGGCGTTTGAAGGACTTCGCCAGCGCGGTCTCAAGGTCATGCGTCCCGAACGCACCTACTGCTCTCCCGACCACAACATACCCACCATGCACCAGGACCAGCCCATAGCTGACCCTGTGAGCCGCAACCAGGTAGACACCCTCACACGCAACGCCCGTGAGTTCGGTGTGACACTCTACGGTCTCGGCCACCGCAAAAACGGCATCATACATGTCATCGGCCCGGAAAACGGTCTGACCCTCCCCGGCTACACCATAGTGTGCGGCGACAGCCACACATCCACCCACGGAGCATTCGGGGCTGTGGCATTCGGTATCGGCACTAGCGAGGTGGAGATGGTACTTGCATCGCAGTGCATCCTCCAGCCCAAGCCCAAGAAGATGCGCATCAATGTCAACGGCAAACTGCGTCCGGGCGTTACAGCCAAGGACATAGCCCTCTATATAATAGCCAAGATGACCACCAGCGGAGCCACCGGCTACTTCGTGGAATATGCAGGTGAGGCCATACGCAACCTCTCGATGGAGGGACGAATGACCGTGTGCAACCTCTCGATAGAGATGGGTGCCCGCGGAGGCATGATTGCCCCCGACGAGACCACATTCGAGTATGTCAAGGGTCGCGAGTTCGCTCCTCAGGGCGAGGAGTGGGACAAGGCTCTCGCCTACTGGAAGACCCTCTACAGCGACGAAGACGCCGTGTTTGACACCGAAGTGAATTTTGACGCCGCCGACATAGAGCCGCGCATCACCTACGGCACCAACCCCGGACTCGGCATGGGCATCAACGATGCCATCCCTGCATTTGAGGGCGATGACGAGACCGGCCGTCAGAGCTATGAGAAGTCACTGGCCTACATGGGATTCCATGAGGGTCAGAAGCTCAAGGGCATACCTGTAGACTACGTGTTCCTGGGCAGCTGCACCAATGGCCGCATCGAGGACTTCCGCGCATTTGCCGAGATAGTCAAGGGCAGGAAGAAAGCCGACAACATCACAGCATGGCTCGTGCCCGGCTCATGGCTCGTAAGCGACCAGATCAAAGCCGAGGGGCTTGACAAGATACTCGCCGAAGCCGGATTTGAACTTCGCCAGCCCGGCTGCTCCGCATGTCTGGCCATGAACGAGGACAAAATCCCCGAAGGCAAACTCGCCGTCAGCACCTCCAACCGCAATTTCGAAGGCCGTCAGGGTCCCGGCTCACGCACCATCCTCGCCGGACCGCTCGTAGCCGCAGCGACAGCCATCACCGGCGTGCTCTCCGAGCCTTCAGACCTCTAAGCCATAATCTGACAAATATTCCACTTTTCCATCATGAAAGAAAAATTCACCACCATAACATCCACATGTATCCCTCTGCCCATAGAGAATGTGGATACCGACCAGATCATCCCTGCGCGATTTCTCAAGGCCACGAGCCGCGAAGGTTTCGGCGACAACCTCTTCCGTGACTGGCGTTATGACAAAGATGGCAACCCCAACCCCGACTTCGTGCTCAACGACCCCACCTACAGCGGTTGCGTACTGGTAGCCGGAAAGAACTTCGGCAGCGGCTCATCCCGCGAGCATGCAGCCTGGGCCATAGCCGACTACGGATTCCGCGTGGTGGTCAGCAGCTTTTTTGCCGACATCCACAAAAACAACGAGCTTAACAACTTCGTGCTCCCCGTAGTGGTGAGCGAGGAGTTTCTCGCCGAACTGTTTGACTCCATAGCCAAAGACCCCAAGACAGAGGTGCGTGTAGACCTCCCCTCTCAGACCATCACCAACCTTGCCACAGGCAAGAGCGAAAACTTCGACATCAACGCTTATAAAAAACAGTGCCTCGGTCAAGGCCTCGACGACATCGAATATCTCCTGACCAAAAAAGCCGACATTGAAGCCTTTGAAGCAAGCCATGGCGCATGTTGAGATAATGGACACGACACTCCGCGACGGTGAACAGACCTCGGGAGTGTCGTTTACTCCATCTGAGAAGCTGACTATCACACGTCTGCTCCTGACGGAGCTGCATGTGCCACGCATAGAGATAGCGTCGGCCCGAGTCTCAGAGGGCGAACGCCAGTCAGTGGCCGACGTGTGCCGGTGGAGCGAACGTGCAGGCATGATAGACGCCATAGAGGTGCTCGGATTCATTGACAAAGGAGTGTCAATCGACTGGGTACGCGCCGTAGGAGGCCGTGTCATCAACCTGCTGTCAAAAGGCTCTGAAAAGCACTGCCGCTACCAGCTGAAACAGACCCCACAGGAACACATCGAGGCCATACGCAGCGAGGTGCTCCGCGCCCGCGAAGCCGGGCTCAAAGTCAACCTCTATCTTGAGGACTGGAGCAACGGCATGAAGCATTCGCCGGAATATGTGTTCAACATGGTTGACTCGCTGATGGACCTCCCCATAGAGAGGTTCATGCTGCCTGACACCTTGGGCATCCTCAACCCCTACGATACGCTGTCATACGTGCACCGCATGGTCAAGACATATCCGAAACTCCACTTTGACTTCCATGCCCACAATGACTATGACCTCGCCACCGCCAACCTGTTTGCCGCCATCAAGGGCGGAGCAAAGGGCGTGCACACCACAGTCAACGGCCTCGGCGAACGTGCCGGCAACGCGGCGTTGTCAAGTGCGCTCGCAGTCATACATGACCAGCTCCACATGACCACAGGCGTAGACGAGAGCAAAATCAACAAGGTCAGCCACATCGTCGAGTCCTTTTCGGGCATCATGGTGCCCCCCAACAAGCCCATCATCGGCGACAGTGTGTTCACGCAATGCGCCGGAATCCACTCCGACGGCGACAACAAGAAGCAGCTCTACTACAACGACCTGCTTCCCGAACGCTTCGGCCGAGAACGCGAATATGCGCTCGGCAAGACCTCCGGCAAAGCCAACATACGCAAAAACCTCGAGGTGCTGGGCATAGAGCTTAGCGAGGAGCACGTAAAGACTGTCACCGACCGCGTCATAGCTCTCGGCGACAAGAAGGAGATAGTCACCCAAAGCGACCTGCCCTTCATTGTGGCCGACGTCATCAAGCACGCCACGATACCCTCGACAGTGCAGCTCGTCAACTACGCCATCAGCGCGAGCAAAGGGCTGCAGCCCATGGCCATGGTCAGGCTGAGCGTTGATGGGGTCGAATACGAAGCCAACGCCTCGGGCGACGGCCAGTATGACGCATTTGTCAGGGCACTCAGAAGCATATACCGCACCAAACTCAAACGCACATTCCCGGTGCTGACCAACTACACTGTCAACATCCCCCCCGGCGGCCGCTCTGACGCGCTCGTACACACTACCATCACATGGGACTACGACGGACGCACCATCAAGACACGCGGCCTTGACGGCGACCAGACCGAGAGTGCCATCAGCGCGACCCTCAAGATGCTCAACATCATAGAGAGCTACGAATAACATAAAATCGTGTGGCTATTGCAACCCCCCAATATCACGCTACAACTTGTAGGGACATGCCATGGCATGTCTGATTAGGCTACACATGACGGCTTGAATCCCATATGATTGCGTAGACATGCCATGGCATGTCCCTACAAAATGTGTATATTTCCAGTTTTGCAACACACTACGTGAAAATTAAACAATCATCTAAACTATTACATATTAAAACTGAAATGGACTTTAAAATTGCTGTACTTGCCGGTGACGGCATAGGACCCGAGATTTCCAAGCAGGGTGTCGATGTAATGACCGCCGTATGCGAGAAGTTCGGCCATAAGGTCGAATACAAGGACGCCCTCTGTGGAGCCGATGCCATCGACAAAGTAGGCGATCCCTTCCCCGAGGAGACATACCAGACATGCCTTTGGGCCGATGCCGTGCTGTTCTCAGCCGTAGGCGATCCAAAATTTGACAACAACCCCAACGCCAAGGTACGTCCCGAACAGGGTCTGCTCGCCATGCGCAAGAAACTCGGCCTGTATGCCAACATACGCCCCGTGGAGACATTCAAGTGCCTCATCCACAAATCCCCCCTCAAGGCAGAGCTGGTCGACGGAGCTGACTTCGTGTGCATCCGCGAACTCACCGGCGGCATGTATTTCGGCGAGAAATTCGAGAGCGATGACCGCGCTTATGACACCAATGCCTACACACGT
>ERZ777305.3408-NODE-3408-length-11016-cov-2.701122_pt1 | contig 11016 bp, 10 predicted proteins | sample MGYA00374965_ERZ777305 | MGnify/ENA primary metagenome ERZ777305 (study PRJEB29328, sample SAMD00013331) | mouse gut metagenome | study: EMG produced TPA metagenomics assembly of the Metagenome analysis of fecal microbiota from mouse which was promoted...
ATATCATAAGTTCCTTTAGGTTTTTGTATCATAATATTTCCTCCTTATTTTTAATACTCTTTTGGTTTTAATTCTAAATATATTGGCTTTTCTTCCTTTATCATAGTAGATTTGCCATGTCCTGGATATACAATTGTTTCATCTGGTAATTTCATTAACTTATTTGTTATAGAATCAATTATATCTTGAAAACTTCCTGTTGGTAAATCTGTTCTTCCCCATGTACCTCGAAATAAAGTATCTCCACTAAATAGCAGTTTTTCTTCTTCACAGTAAAGAGATGTACTACCATTTGTGTGTCCTGGTGTTGCAATTACAACAAACTCTGTTTCTCCTATATGAATTAAATCTTTATCATCTACTCTTGAATCTGTTTCTAACTCAATATCTGGGTTTCCTATATAATAATTTAATGTTACACTTGGATTATTTAAATTTTCGCTTTCTATTCTACTTATTAAAATCTTTCCTCCGCAATTACTTTTTAAATCTAATAATCCTGCTGTATGATCACCATGACAGTGTGTTAAATAAATATATTTTAGCTTGGCTTCTAGTATATTTATCATTTCAATTATTCGCTCTGGCTCTCCTGCTGGATCTATAACCATTGCTTCTTTTGTTTTTTCATCAAATACAATATAACAATTTGTTGGGTCTCCTAAATTTGTATTTATCTTTAGTTGCTTTAAAATCATTTTTATCCTCCATTTATTTTATTTCTTTCTTTTTACTTCAAATACACTATCAACTTTTCTAATTGATTTTAATGCCTTATTAAGTTTTTCAATATCTTCAACTTCTATTGTAAGTTCTGTAATTACTATTTTTTCTTTATTTGTTTTACTATTTACTGCAACTAGTTTTGTTTTTGTATCATATATAGATTGCAATATATCTGCTAATAGTCCTGTTCTATCATTTGAATATACTTCTACATCTACATTATAAGAAGATGTTTGTTCTTCAAACCATTTTACATCTATTATCCTGTTTTCCTCTTCTAACAAGTCTTTTACATTTACACAATCTGTTCTATGTACAGATACACCTCTACCTTTTGTTATATAACCTATTATGTTATCACCTGGTACTGGATTACAACATTTAGATAATTTTACTAAGCAATTGTCTAATCCTTTAACTATAATTCCTGTTTTTGAAACATTTGGCTTTACTACTCTTTTTTGTTTAGATAATTCTTCAATTTTTTGTTCAATTGTTTCATCTTCATTATCTTTTTTATATGCTTCTAGCATTTTAGCAATTACTTTTACTCCAGTTATTGCCCCAAATCCAATTGCTGCATACATATCATCTATTGAAGAAAATTTATACCTATCTAATGCTGATTGTATATACTCTGGTTTATATAATTCTGTATAACTTATTCCTATACGTTTTATTTCTTTTTCAACTAATTCTTTACCTTTTACAATATTTTCTTCTCTTTGTTCTTTTTTAAACCATTGTTGTATTCTATTTTTTGCTGTTGTACTTTTTATAAATTTTAGCCAATCTCTACTTGGTCCTTTTGCATTATCAGATGTAATAATATCTACTATATCGCCATTTTTTAATTTTGTTATTATAGGCATCATTTTTGAGTTAATTTTGCACCCAACCATTTTATGTCCTATTTGTGCATGGATTCTATATGCAAAGTCTATTGGTGTACTTCCAGTTGGCAATACCTTTATATCTCCCTTTGGAGTAAATACATATACTTCATCTTCAAATAATTCTGTTTTTAATGTATTTAGGAATTCCTCTGGATCTTGCATATCTTTTTGCCATTCTAAAGTTTCCCTTAGCCATGCTAATTTATCATCCTCAACTACCACATTTGCCTTTTTTCCTTTTGCAAAACTTGCTTCCTTATATGCCCAATGTGCTGCTATACCAAATTCTGCTATTCTATGCATATCCCATGTTCTTATTTGTACTTCAAATGGTGTTCCTTTTGGTCCTATAAGTGTAGTATGTAATGATTGATACATGTTTGGTTTTGGAACTGCTATATAATCTTTAAATCGCCCTGGCATTGGATTATACAAATCATGTACAATCCCAAGAGCAGCATAACAGTCTTTTACGGAATTTACAATTATACGTAATGCAAATAAATCGTATATTTGGTCTAGTGTGCAATTATCTCTTTTCATTTTTCTATATATACTATATAAATGCTTTGCTCTACCTGTAATTTCTGCATCTATATGTTGAATTTTTAATTGTTTTTTTATTTCTTCTAAAATTTTTTCAATGAATGTTAATCTTTCTTCTCTTTTTTTATCTAATCCTTCAACAATTTCTCTGTAATCTTCTGGATATAAGTATTTGAATGATAAATCTTCTAATTCCCACTTTAAAGAATACATACCTAACCTATTTGCTAATGGTGCATATAAATCCATAGTTTCTTGTGCGTTTGCAATTTGTCTATCTCTTGTTAAATGTTTTAATGTTCTCATATTATGAAGTCTGTCTGCTAATTTTATAAGTATAATCCTTATATCTTTCCCCATTGCTAAAAACATTTTTCTATAATCTTCAACTTGCTGTTCTTTTAGAGTTGTATATTTTAATTTTCCTAGTTTTGTTACTCCTTCAACCATTATTGCTATTTCTTCGTTAAATTCTTTTATTAAATCTTCATTTGTAGCTTTAGTATCTTCAACTACATCATGTAATAATGCTGCACATATTGTTGCATCATCTAGACCTATATTTGCTAATATATATGCTACTTGTAATGGATGAATTATATATGGTTCTCCAGATTTTCTTTTTTGGTCTCCATGTTGCATAACAGCAAAATTATATGCTTTTGTTATTAATTTTGTATTTGTTCTCCAGTTATTTTTTTTCATTTTTGTAATTAAATCATTTATAGTTATTTGTATTTCTTCTTGCATTTTTCCTCCTAATTTACACCGATTTCATTATATCCTTCAAGTTTATTTGTATTGATGTTATTCCATTAAATGTATTGGTTTCTAACACTCCTGCAATATCTACTCTATCTCCTATTAAATATTCATCTACTAAATTTCCCATATTAAACCCTATTGCATTTAAAGTTAAATTTTCATCTTTTAATGTTAATTTTAAGTGTTTTCCCTCTGTTAACGCTCTAATAGAATTAATTTTTAATCCTTTATATACAAATATAGGCATTTTATTTCCTTCACCATATGGCTCTAATTTTTTTAATGAATTAATTGTATCTAAATTTATTTCTTTAGAAGTTATTACACTATCTATATTTAATATAGGCTGAATTTTCGTTAAATCACTATCTTTCGCATATTCTTCAAACTTTAATTTAAATTGTTCTAAATTTTCTTTTTTTAAATTTAATCCTACTGCCATTCCGTGTCCACCATATTTTTCAAGGTATGAACTGCATTTACATAAAGCTTCATGCAAATCAAATCCAGGTATACTTCTTCCAGAACCCTTTGCTATTACTTCTTCAAATGATAATAAAATACTTGGTTTAAAATACATGTCTGTTATTTTAGAGGCAACTATACCTATAACTCCATGATGCCATCCACTTTTACCAACAATAATTGCATTTTTCTCGTTTTCTTTATTTTTTTCTATTTCCTCTAATGCTTCTTCTACAATTTTCTTTTCTGTTTCTTGTCTAATTTTATTATATTCATTTAACTTTTGTGTCAACATATTTACTGTATTTTCATCTTCTGATAAAAATAATTCTAGTGCATCTTGCTCATGTCCCATTCTTCCACAAGCATTAATTCTTGGTGCAACTCCAAATGAAATAGCACTAGAATCTATTTGTGTTATTCCTGCTGATTGTATTAGTTTTTTTAATCCTAAATTTTTAGTTACTTTTACTAATTTTAGTCCCAGTTTTGCTATTACTCTATTCTCATTTACTAATGGAACAATATCGGATATTGTTCCTACACATACTAAATCTAAATATTTTAAATAATGTGTATCATCTAATTTTAAAGCTTGTCCTATTGCTTGAATTAGTTTAAAAACAACTCCCACTCCAGCTAATTGATTGAATGGATATTTACTATCTTTTCTTTTTGCATCAATTACTGCTAATGCATTTGGCAATTCATCTAATGGTTCATGATGATCTGTAATTATTGTTTCAATTCCTAATGCCTTTGCATTTTCTACTTCTTCTATTCCAGATATTCCACAATCAACTGTTATCATCAATTTAAAATCTTCTTTAGCTATTTTTTCTATTGCTTGCATATTTAGTCCATATCCTTCATCTAATCTATTAGGGACATAACTTCTAACCTCTATACCTCTTTCTATTAAAAATTTTTTAAGTACTGTAATACTCGTAATTCCATCTACATCATAATCTCCATATATCATAATCTTTTCTTTATTATCAATTGCTTTAATAATTCGTTTTACTGCTATATCCATATCTGGCATTAAATATGGATTATGAAAATCATTTCTTGTAGGCTCTAAAAAAACTCTTATATCTTCAATATTAGTTATTTCTCTATTAACTAATATTGAAGCAAGTAGTCTATCTATATCAAATTCTCTACATATTTCATTTATTTTATTTTCATTGGTTTCTATATATTCCCATTTCTTTTTCATCTTTTTCTCCCTATATTAAACATTTTATTTATTGTATAACATTTTTGCTTTTTTTTAAATAGGTTTACATTAATTTATTGTAATATTATTTTTACATGTTATACTGACTTGCATTACTAGTTCGTTTTTCAAAGTTTTTTATTAAAAAGTATTGTTTTTTTTTTTATACTATGTTAAACTAATTGTTAGACAATTTATTAACTTTAATAGGAGGTGCAATTTAAAAGATGGCAAAATGTGAAATTTGTGAAAAAACTTTAGCTCATGGAAATAAAATAAGTATAGCTCGTTCTCATGTTAGTAGAAGATCTTCTAGAACATGGAAACCAAATATAAGAAGTGTAAAAGTATTTGTTAATGGTCAAGTTAAAAGAATTAATGTTTGTGCTAAATGTTTACGTGCAGGAAAAGTTAAAAGAGCTTAGTTATATATAAAACGGACTAACAAATTTTAAATATTAAAACTATTTGAAATTTGTTAGTCCGTTTTACTTATGTATTAATCTTTTATTCTAAAGATTAATTTTACAAATCCTCTTAAAAATTTAGGTACTTTTTTTACTACTATTTGCATTTATACCACTCTCCTTTATTAAAGTCTTAATAATATACTTTTAACATGTAAGCCAAATAAGCCCTAATATTAAAACTGCTGCTCCAATCAAAAATAGCCATCCAGTTGTTGGAAGTAATAATACTAATAAAACTCCTATACCAATTCCAATTAGGCAAACTCCACATGTTTTTTTTAATAATCCTAGCATATCTTACCTCCATTGTTTTGTCTTTTATATTATTATATTAAATTATGTAAAAAAGGTTACAGTTTTATATTTTAAATGAAAGGAATTATGTTATATGAATCATACCAAAAAAGATTTATTAAATATTGTTACAATTTTAAAAAATACCTATCCTGATGCAAAATGTAGCTTAAATTTTTCCAATCCTTTTGAGCTTGTAGTTGCTGTTATTCTTTCTGCTCAATGTACAGATGAACGAGTTAATTTAGTTACTCCTGCATTATTTAATAAATACTCAACTCCTACTGACTTTGCCAATATTGATATACAAGAATTAGAAAATTATATCCATTCATGTGGTTTCTTTAAAAATAAAGCCAAAAGCATTAAATTAACTGCACAAAAAATAGTATCTGACTTTAATTGCCAAGTTCCTCAAACAATGGAAGAACTTTTATCTCTTCCTGGGGTTGGCAGAAAAACAGCAAATGTCATTTTGTTAGAAGTTTTTGGTATATCAAATGGAATTGCTGTTGATACACATGTTAAAAGACTATCTAATAGAATTGGTTTTTCTTCAGAATCTTCTCCTGAAAAAATTGAACAAGATTTAATAAAAATATTTCCTAAAGAACTTTTTAAAGAAATTAATCATCTTTTAATTTATCATGGCAGAAATATATGCAATTCACGAAACCCAAAATGTGATATTTGCCCCATAAAGATGTATTGTAATCATTCATTACATGAATAAATAATTTATTTATACAAATAATACTTTTAGAAATGATTATATAGTAATTGATTTTACTATTTATAGTATAATTTATTACTATATAATACATTTTATAGATTTTAGTTTGACTAATGAACAAATATGCAAAATTAAATGCTATTGTTCTTACAGAAAGGATTGGTAAGTTATTTTGACAAACATTAATTGTTCTTTAGATTGTGTTTATCAAACCGATGGAAAATGTTGCTTAGAAAATACTTTAATTAATTGCATTGATATTAACTCTTCTTGTGCTTATTTTCAAAAAAGCTAATTCCTTAGGCTGTAAATATTTTCATTCTAAATTGTCAATAAATATTTAGTGTTTATTGACAATTTTTTTATTACATTATATATTAAACATATAAAAAAATATTTGGGAGGGAATTTTTATGTTTAAACAAAAAGTAAAACTATTTTGTATAATATTAGTTACAATCTTATTGTTATCTACATTTAGCTTTGCAACTGATACTTCAACTATTCAGCCAAGAACAACTGTAGATGAAATTAGCAATTCTATTAGTGACGAAAATACTATTACAACAAACGAAACTACAATGCCACCTATAACTTATGATGATATATATTTAATGGGTACAGACGTTGTAATGGATAAATATGTTGAAGGTAATGTATACTTGTTTGGTTCTAATATTACAGTATCAGGTCAAGCTACTGGAAATTTATTTGCATTTGGAAACAATATTACATTTACTCAGGATTGCGCAATTGGCAATTCAGTATATGTTTTTGGTAATACTGTTTCAGTTTCTGGTCAAATGACTGATTTATACATTGCTTGTTCAGCTTGTACTATTACTAACGAATCTTATATTTACAGAGATTTTAGAAGCTATTCAAATACAATTAATTTCTGTGGAAATGTACAAAGAAATGCCCATATAATGGCACAAAAATTAACTTTCACACAAGATAAAGACTTTGTAATTTATGGCAATTTAAATTATTATTCTCCAGAAGAGGCATCTGTACCTACACAAGTAGTTCAAGGTGATGTTAACTATACACATATTTCGAATAGTACTGATAATCAAAATAAAATGACTTTTTCTGATTACCTTGTAAGTTTTTGTACATATATACTAACAGCTATGGTTCTATATTTATTCTTTGCAAAAGCAACACCTAAATTTGTTGAAAATTCTTCTAAGTTTGCTTCTACAAAATCATTGCTAGCTTTAGCAATTGGATTTTTAGTATTAATAGGTGTACCTATATTTATTATAATCTTATTTATGATTAGTATTGGTATAACTTTAGGATTTATTTTATTGGCATTATATATTGCATTATTACTATGTGCATCATCTGTTGTAAGTATTTCAATTTCCAAAAAAATTATAGATGTTCGTAAGTTTGATAATAAATATATGAATGTTCTTGTTGTTGCTCTTGTTAGTGCTATGGTATGGGTAATTAAGAGTCTTCCATTTATTGGGGGTATTCTAAACTTTGTAATTATATTAGTTGGATTAGGAATAATTACAATATCAGCATTTTCTAAAAAAGAGGAAAAATCAATAGAAAAAACAGTTGAAGAAACAAAATAAAGAACTATAATTATTGAAAAAAAGGTGGAAAATTTTATTTTCCACCTTTTTCTACTCTTCTATTTCAACCTTGTTCTTTTTTACTGTTATTTTACCTACTCTATATTACATTTTTATTCCTTCAATTTTTGTACTATTTCATTGTAATTATTAGATAATGTTATTGCACTTCCTGCAACTATAATATTGGCTCCTGCCTTTTTTACTTCTCCTACTGTATCTTTATTTATTCCTCCATCTACTTCTATATCTATTTCTATATTATTTTTTTCAATGTATTCTTTTAATTGCTTTATCTTATCAATAGTTTCTGGAATTAATTTTTGCTTTCCTTTTCCTGGCTCAACACTCATTACCAACACCATATGTATTAGTGGCAAATATTTAAATATTTCTTCTATTTTTGTACTAGGATTTATAGCAATTCCAACTTTTGTATTATTTTTTTTCAAGTACTCTATTAATTCTAATATATCTTCTTTTTCCTTTATAGCTTCATAATGAAAAGTTATTATATTAGGTTCATATGCTAAGTATTCATTTATACTTTCTTTAACATCTTCTACCATTAAATGTATATCTAATGGTATGTTAGATATATTTTTTAAAACAGAAGTATAGTTTTCCATCCTTTCCATAGTGTTATTTTCAACAAATTTTCCATCCATCACATCTATATGAAAATAATCTACCTTTGCTGTTTCTAAATCATAAAATAATTTTACATAGTCTTTTCTTTCTATTGTTAATAATGATACTGAAATTTCTACCATTTATGCTCCTCCTTATCTTTTAATTGTTCATATATTTTTTTATAATTATTATATCTATTTATGTTAATTTTTCCTTCTCTTACTGCTTGTTGTATTCCACATGCATTTTCTTTAATATGAGTACATCCGACAAATTCGCATTCTTTTTCATATTTTTCAAACTCAATAAAAAATTTATATAACTCTTTTGATTCAATTTCTGAAATTTCAAGTGTAGCAAATCCTGGTGTATCTGCAATATATGTATTATCCAGTAATTTAAATAATTTTATATATGTTGTTGTATTTTTTCCTTTTTGATTTTTTTTGCTTATATTTCCTTCTTCATTAATATTAGATAAGAATATTTTATTTAACAATGTTGATTTTCCAACTCCAGAATTTCCCGAAAATGCACTAATATTGTTGTTTAGCTTTTTTATTAGTTCGTCTACTCCTTGTCCATTACAAGCTTGTGTTTCAAGAACTGTATATCCAATTTCTTCATATATTTTTTTATATTCCAAAACATCTTCTAAATCTGTTTTATTAAACACTATAATTGGCTTTATATTTAAATATTTTGCATATGCTAATTGTTTATCTAATAATAGCAAGTCTGGTTTTGGCATTTTGGCTGATACAACAAATATTAATTGAGTTATGTTCGAAAGTTTTGGTCTTTTGATATAATTATTTCTAGGTAAAATTTGTTCAATAACAGCTTCCATTTTCTCTTCATTAATTATTTCAATTTCTACATTATCTCCAACAACTGGTGATATATCTTCCTTTTTGAATTTTCCACGTACTATACAATTATATATTTTGTTATTTGCTTCAACACAATATGTATTTGTTATATTACTTATTATCTTTCCTTGTAACAATACTTATTTCCTCCATCTATTTTAACACTTAAGGACGAGCTTCTGCTCGCCCTTAAGATATTAGAGTCTATTTTTTGAATGTATATTCTGTTTGTGTATCCAAATTTATTGTTTCTGTATTATTCCATATTACAGCTCCACTTTTATTTGATATTTTAACTTCAACAGATACAGAGCCATTTCCTGTTATAGATTTTTTTATCGAATGGGCATTTTTATCTACAGAGTCTTTTCTTACAGACTTTCCATCTACTAATATTTCTAATATTACTGTTTTATCGCTTTCAGAAGTAATAGTGTTTGAATTTTCATCATATCCTCCTGTAATGGATTTTACATCTACAATTATATTTGCTGTTTTTACTGTTTCTATTTTATTTACGGTTAATACTATTTCTGTATTTACATCAACTGTTTCTCCTGCATTTTTGCTTTGCTTTAATACAATTCCATTTATATTTGATGTATCTTTTTCATATATTACTTGTACTTTTAATTTGTTATCTTGTAATATTTTTTTAGCATCAGCTTCTGTTTTTCCAATAGCTAAAGGCACACTTGTTTGCTCTATTCCTGTTCCTATGCTTACATGAATTTTTACAATTTCTCCTGCATTTATTTGTGTTTTTGGTTCTGTTTCTTGACTTATTACTATTCCCTCTTGAATCTTTTGACTTGTTTCTTCTATTATTTCTACTTTTAGTTTTGCTGCTTCTAATTCCCTTATTGCTTCTTCTTTTTCCATGCCTACCACTTTTGGTACTGTTGTTATTTCTTGCCCTTTACTTATTATTACTTTAATTATACTTTTTTCTTTTATTTTATAATTTTCCTTAAATTCTGGATCTTGCTTTATTACTTGACCCTCTTGTACTGTTGGACTATACTCTGATTCTAATTCTTCATATACTAGTTTTAATTCTTCTACTTTTGCTTTTGCTTGATCTGCTGTTAAATTTGATAAATCAGGTATTTGAACATCTTTTAATTTTGTTGCATTTAGAGAAAAATATGTTATTGAAACTGTTATTATAAATAGCAATAATGCTCCAATTGTTCCACTAAGTCCTTTATGATGTTTTATAAATTTTATAAATCCGATTTTCTTTACTTTTTTTCTTAGAATTTGGCTCTATTACAGGTATTTGTTGAGTTTTAAATGCATCTGGACCATTTTTTACATACACAAAATTTCCATCTGGATTTTTTAATGATAAATTCAAATCTTTTATCATCTCTGTTGCACTAGCATATCTTAAATTTGGGTCTTTTTGCATTGCTTTTACTACAATATCATTTACAGATTTAGGTATTTGTGGATTAATAGTTATAGGTTCTATTACTTTTTCTTGCATATGCATTAAAGCTATTGAAACTGGAGTATCTGCATCAAATGGTACTTTTCCTGTAAGCATTTCATATAAAACTACACCTAAAGAATAAATATCTGATTTTGCATCTGTATATCCTCCTCGTGCATGCTCTGGTGAAAAATAATGAACTGAACCTATTGTTGTTCCAAATGCTGTAATAGTAGAATTGGATACAGCTTTTGCTATTCCAAAGTCCGTAACTTTTGCAGTTCCATTTTCCGTTATTAATATGTTATGAGGCTTTATATCTCTATGAACTATATTATTTTTATGTGCAGTTTCTAATGCA
>ERZ777305.3409-NODE-3409-length-11006-cov-6.736736_pt1 | contig 11006 bp, 7 predicted proteins | sample MGYA00374965_ERZ777305 | MGnify/ENA primary metagenome ERZ777305 (study PRJEB29328, sample SAMD00013331) | mouse gut metagenome | study: EMG produced TPA metagenomics assembly of the Metagenome analysis of fecal microbiota from mouse which was promoted...
ACTATAGGTAATATAGCCGTTACAATATATATACATGTTTTAATATTTTTTCTCATATAATAATCTCCTAATTGTTATTTATTAGAAGTATTATATAATATTCTGCTAACATATTCAAGAAAAAGATGTTACTATAAAAACATGATATAAAAATTACTATACAGTATATTTATTTATTGTTTCATTTAAATGCTGTATCTCCTTATCCATTGCTTGTATCTTTTTTATAAGTAAAACTGTAAGCTTTGAATAGTCAATTGCCTCACAATTCCCATCCCTATCGTGAGTAACTACATATGGATATATTTCTTCCATTTCTTCAGCTATTAAACCATATTGGTTTTTGTAACCGATATTTGGCTTATAATCGAATGATACAGGTCTGATTTTAGAAAAATTATTAATAAAATCATCAGATAATGTTTCGATATTTTCTTTGTATCTTATAGATGAAGCATTAACAAATGACCTTGCACAGCAATCTCCTGTATAAGCATCCATGTAGAAACAATTTTGAGAATCAAAACCGTCAGAAGTATGTGGTACAATATAAAATCTGGATTGTTCATCATAGCGAAGATAGATTTTTCTGTCATAGTTATTATGTAAAATTACATTTGAAGCATTATTTACAGTTGAGATATCTATTGTTCCTTTGGCTTCAATTTTACCATTAGCATAAGCTTTAAATCCTCCATAAACTTTACCATTATTTTCTATTACCTGAGTAGAAAAAACCCAAGTATTTTCATCAGTTGGTTTTTGTATATATGCTTTATATTTACCGTCATCAGAAGTAGAAAATAATTCATTTCCATTAATTTCCCACTCACCAATCTTACTTTTCCCTTTAATGATTGCTTTTTGAGAATATAATTCACCATTGTTTTTTATATAAGTTATATTTTGACCTTTATTGTCTTTAACAAAAAAAGCAAGACCAGTATCAATCGAAGAAGATTGCAAGCCTACAATTCCTGCACTTGTTTCAGTATAAATACATTCTTTCAGACCTAAACCAGGAGGAACACCAATTATCCAATTACCAATACTGCCACCAGTAGCAGTAATATTATCAGTAGTAATAGTACCTGATATATTAGCATTTTGAGAATAAAATTCCCCATTATTCTTTATGTAAGTTATATCATTACCCTCTTTATCCTTAACAAAAAACGCAACATTATTAGCATATTTAGAAGACTGCAATCCTATAATTCCCGATTCTGTTTCTGTATACAAACACTGACCTAATTCATATCCTGATGGTTTACCTATACTCCACTTACCGATACTTCCACCAGTAGCAGTGATATTATCAGTAGAAATTGTCCCCGTAATATTCGCCCCTTTAGCAGTTAAAATACCCTTCGTTATATTCGTATAAGCATCAGACGAAGCATACTGTCTGATACCATTTGTACCCAAATAAATACCGGCAGTTGTAGAAGTCAGGGAACTTGTACCGTTATAAATCGAAGAACTTCCTATAGTAAATCCTCCAATGCTTCCGCTGGTAGCAGTAATCTTCCCCGTAACATCCAACACATTACTCAAAGAATCATACCTAAGCCTTCCACCTGCAAAAGAAAAATCACCGCTATTCAAATCAATATGCGTTCCAGCAGGGGAAGCTCCGTCAGAAGAATAATTTTCAGAATAAACATTCCCCCCGACAATATCATTCCCCATCAAAATCCCCGACACAACAGCATCCGCAATAAGACCATACCGTGATACATTTTCACCTAAAACAGGATTATAAAATTCAATCCTTCCAAGAGCCGCCTTGGCAGTCTTCCAGTAATCATCAGTATAAACAAGACAGTTATTGGAAAATTTAACCTGCTCCGGAAGATACCCCCCGGAAATATCATCCCACTGTCTTCCCGTAATACCATGCTCATCAATTACAAACTCCTGATTTACGCTGCTTGAAATATTATAAAGGGCAGCATTTAACCCGTCATTTCTTATGGTATCAAGCTCCGTAAAGCCTTTTGCACCCTGCTTAGCCTGATAAGCCACATAGCTGAAACTGGCAGCCATGGTTTTAACACTGTCCATAAGGCTTTTAGCATCATTCAGTCCGTTATAGGTTTCAGTTACGTCAGAAAATTCCACCTCAATATTCTGTATCTGGGAAAAATCAATACTAAAATGAATTAACCTGAGCCTGTATATTTTATCATCCAGCTTAATCCTAATCCAGTTTCCACCCTCAAACATACCTGTCAGCTTCTTAAATTCAGGTATCGCCAAAAGGTTAAACATGGCTGCCGACAGGGATAACTGCAAGGTGGAAGCAGTAACGGCATCAAGCCTTGCCTTTTCAAGCAGTTCCTGCGCCTTTTCAATTAATTCCTTGCTGTTTAAGCCGTCAGATATATAATTGCTGTTTTCAAAGGAATCCTCCCGTCTGAAAGAACACAATTCCTTCCATAATTCTTTTCCAAGGAAATTTTCAAGATTAAGGTAGTCTGTTATTTCAGCCTGCGCTTTTTCCAGTTCACATAACTTTTTATCAACAGCCTCAAGCTCAGATGCTCTCACCTTTATTTCAGCCTGAATGGCAGTTAATTTATTATAATAGGGCAGATATAAATCCTTATAAATATCACCGTAAACAGAATTGTTCGCACAATTAGCTTTAAGCATTATGTCAATAACAGATTGATAAGATGTTTCAAAGGAATTAAGCCTGTTTAAGCAGTACTTCTTTAACTCTGCCTTAAATACATTTAACTCCGTTTTAACGTCAAATATATCAACTAAATAAATATCGTCCCTGTCAATCTTTTTTCTGATGCTCTGCTCAATCTGACATGCATAGTCGTCATTAATTGTAAGGGTAATATACCCTGTATTTTCAGCAGTATCATTTTCATCACTGTAATTAGTCAGCCTGAACTTACCCCTCCATGTCTGGCTTACAAAGGAAGTACTGTCCTCAATAAGCTCAATCCTATATACAGTACTGTTTACAATACACTTAGCCATTCCAAGAACGGCATTATTAACCGTATAAACAGAAGCAATGCTTACATCCTGTACGGCAACGGGATTTAAGTTTGCCGCTGTTAATTTTGCCAGCTCCTTTTCAGCGTTGGTTTCAGCTGTTTCAATATCAGGCATCATGGCAGATTCCAGCTGTAACTGCCTGTCAATGGTATCATATAATTCAGCCATGATACTTTGATAATCAGGGGTAAGCCTGTCATACTCCTTAAAATAATCCTCTAATTTTATACGCAGTTCCCCGGACATATCCTCCTTATCCCTGTCTGAAAAAGCGTATATATACTGTGTTCCTGTGGGATTACATGCAGAAATGGCAGCATTAATAATTTCATCTCCCCCTGAAACCTTAATATAGTTTTTAACCTCATCCTGTTTACCGGATAAGGAAATACTCTCTGCTAAAGTCTCTGAATCCACGAAAATCGTAGTATCATTCCCATATCCGTAATTCAAATCCTTACTTCCGCATTCAGGGCATATATCCGTATAGTCGCCACGATAACCGCAGTGATTGCAGTTGGTTTTTAAATCGTAAACGGATATGCTCCTGTCTGTTGAATCAAACAGGAAAAGACAGCTGGTTTCCTCAGCGATTTCTCCTGTTAAGGCATCATATACGGTTGTACCGTCAATACTGAACATTCGCTGTATGTTCCACAGGGTAGCGTCTACATGCTTAATGGTGTAATTGGGAACGGCTTTAAGCAGCCTGTGAAGAAGGGATTCACTTGGATTTGAGGGCTTGTAAAATATGGTTGGATTTTTGTAATCATCTCTTGCAATATCATCTTCTGTGTTGATTTCTGTGGATTTAATATATATCTGGCTTAATTCGGCTTCACATAGGGAGGTGGCTGTTATCTCCTTTGAAATACCGCTTTTATCGTTGATTACAACATCAATCTGAAACCATTCATTAAATTCCTTCAAATAAACAAGCCTTCTGTCCTTTATTTCTTCCCACAAGCGTTCCTTCTCATAATTAAGCTCCTTATAGACAGTGAAATTAATAGTATCAGCGGACATAAGGTTATAGTCGTATGTAAGATTATCAATGTTTACAATGGAGCCAAGCTTATCATAATTTCTTTTGCCGAGAATAATTTCCGGCATTTCAACGTTATTGTTTAAATCAAACTCAAGCCTCATTTATCCTAATCCCACCTTTCTTACCGACTCGTATTCAATGTGTATTTCACATGGAAGAGAAGTAGTAATTATATTTAGATTGTCTTCATATCTGTTTCCAAGCCTGAAATAGTTGTAATTAAAGTCATTGTATAATTTATGTGTTGGAACGGAAGTCTCAATGACTTTATGATTTCCGTCTATAGTTATAACCTCATCCTTTACACAGTTCTTGATTTCTGTAGTTCTGTTTTCCATTGAATTGTGTATTGTTAAATTACCGCTTGTCAAGCACTTGCAGATAAATACTTTTGGATATATATGACCTGTTTCATTGGACATGTTAAAGATGCTAAAGGCTGAAGAAGCAGTAGTAGTAAAATCAAGGCTTACATCCTCATAACCGTAAGGGCTGTCTGTTACAAAGGTCAGTTCAAGACCATATATTTCCCCGCCAATCTTTAGCTGGCTGATGTTATTGAAGCTTCCCATAAAGAAAGTATCTTCAAATCCTTTCTGATACAGCTTGAATTTATGGTATCCGTCTCTTCTTGCTAACCAGCGGAGTAAAGAGGTAAGTTCTTCAGGAGAGATAAACCTGTCTTCAGGATTATGGCAATCTATCTTGCAGATTTGAAATGTTGCGCTTAAAGGCTCGTCATAAGTAGCAGCAGACAGATAGTTTCTATCGGAAATACTTGTTTTTATAGTGTTGAAGGTCAGATTATTTCCTATAGACACGGTTTCAGAGGAATTACTGTCAAATTTACATAAAATCATTCCATAGTCTGATAATTTTTCATTGTCATACAGGAAGTTTGTTGCTGTGTTTGGTATCATTTTATTTCACCTCGTTATTATTACAGAATATAATGATTGATAAGAAAGCACAAAAATAACCGCCATACTCTTGCCCGAGAAGCGGTTATTAGTGCTATTTATATATTTAATTAGCCTATTCCAAATTAAAGGCTCGAACCATCTAATTGTATCTGTCTTTCTTGACTAAATTATAATATATATATTTAAAATCGTCAACAGTAAATTTGTATTAAACAGCAGAGAGGATTTAATCCACTCTCTGCCATGATATTATTTATTCATTGTTATCAGTATTATTTTGTGTTTTTTCTTTTCTAAATCTTTTTCGCATCTTATTAATTAATCCGTTGTTATTATCAGTTTCTTTTGCATAGAATAATTCAACCCTTTTAACATCTTTTAAATTAACAGCAAGTCGTGTTGGATACGGATAATCTTCAGCTTTATATTCAACATTGTTTTCTTCTATAATATAATCCTCAAGAATAAACCATGACTCATTACCTTTTTCCTCATGTATAAACAATACGCCTATATAAATGGCATTATCACATATCAGTCTGAGAGTTGTTCCGTTTTTATAATCAATTACATCCTGCCAAATATCATTATGTATTGATTTATGGTTAATACGTGAAAGAAATCTGTTTACTGATTTCAGTTCTGTAATTACAACAAGGAGAACAGATAATAATGTAGCAAATAAAGATAATATGATTACACGTTTATCCCATGAAAAAATTGTATCCTGTAATATAAAATTATGTCCTATTGAGCATATAGCTTTCAAGATATAACTAATCACAACAGACAATATTATCTGATATGTTGAAACTTTTCTTGATGTTAGTAATTGAAATATCGTTACAAAGATAAATCCTGGTATAAAGTATTCCAGAATATAAGGTAATTGATTTAGTATTTCTAATATATCTATAATGGTTATTCACCTTCTTTCTTATGTCTCTTTTTGATAATTTTTTGAATGTCTGAGGGTTTGGGTACATTTGTACTATTTACACTTTTTGAAAATTTTTTGTTTGGTTTGTGAGTACGTAACATTTTACTTCCGTGAATATTTTTTTGATGTTGTCCCATTAATATAACCTCCTATTATATAATTTATATATTATAAATTATACAATAGATATACATTAATTTCCATAATAATTATTTATAACCTCTATACAACTTGAAGTATGAAGTATAGAGGTTATTATATATTTATCTTGTATGCCTAAGCTTATCCAAAGGAGTTCCTTTACCTGTTAATGCGTGGTTAATAGAAGTAAACACAGCTTTTTCAAATGTATTGTCTTTTATTAACTGATTTCTGAAACCTGAATAATCTGTTACGTTTGGAAGCTCAAGATTTACATTTATATCACCAACATTAACCTGTGAGGACTGACTGTTTGTCATACTGCCAAAATCCGGAATAGAAAAATTAAATGTCGGTTTTGGTATGGTGGCAGTAATACTCGCCGGATCTATGTTATACTTCTTCATATAAGCCTCCGGATCCTGTGAAAGCTCCCACAATCTCCTTGAAGATTCATTATCAAATACCATGTCACCGGAACCTAAAGGCGTAAGCACTGCTCCGTCAGCAGTACGGATAATCTCCTCTCCATCCTCCTGCGTCCAGTGATAACCCTTGGCTGCATTTGAAGTACCTGACTTGTAACCGTTTGACTTAAGATGATTTAACAGCTTGGCATTCTGTGAAGAGCTGCCTGTATAAGTACCGCCGAATATTTTACTCCAATACATAGCACGGGCAGAGAAGGAGCTGTCCTTGTCATAGTATTTAAGCCTGTCTACAACACTTGTGTCTATATTTAATGAGTTTTTCGGATAGTAGTCCTTTTTGCTTATTAGTATACTGTCAAGTAATGATTTGCCTGTTTTTGAAGAGTTAGACGAAGATGAGGTAGAACTTGAATTGGTTGGTTTTGAGTTTGATATGGTATTATTGCTTGGATTTTTATTGCTGTTTCCTGTATTATTGCTTGGATTATTTACAACAGAATTATAAGCAGAAGTGCCTGAAGAACCTGTGTTATGATTTCCATTGCTGTTGGCAGCAATATTTGAGCCTGCATTGGTTTTACTTTCATCTGCATTTACAAGATTTGCAACCTGTGATACAAGATTATTTATAGCGGTTGTTGTTCCTGCAATAGAGGTGCTTACCCCGCCTAACCCGCTGTTAAGGGAATTTGATACATTGCTTAATCCGCCTGTAAGGGATTGGGTGAAAGGACTGTCAGAGCTAAATATGGTGCTTAGGGAATCGCTGATAAATGTTCCATAGTATTCGCTTGTTTCCTTTAATGTTGCATTTATTGTATCGCCCTGTGATGATATCTGGCTTATTATCTGCGCTATCAGCTCGTCTGAATGGTCTAAACGCTCATTCATCCAATTCTCATAGTCTTCGGCTAACTGGTCAAGCATTGTTTCCGTGTCGCTTAAATACTGCTCGTATTCGCTTTCCTTTAAATCTGCCTTTGCTTCCTCAAGCTGTACTTTTATCTGCTGGATTTTTGACATGGCTTCCTCGGAGGTATCGCCTTCATAGGCGAGCTTTTGCTTTTCAAGGGAGGAAATGTTGTCTGTCTTTTCAGCTATGCTCTTTTGATAGTCGTATAGGTTCTTTTCTGCATTAAGCTGTTCTTTTTTCTTATCAATTAGCTTTTGTAATGCGTCTAACTGCGCATTGTAGCCGTCTTCTATAAGGTTTAGGATTGACTGTTTTTCATCCTCGGCGGCAAGAACGGCATCCTGATGGGCTTTAACCATTTCATTGTACTGGGCTAAAACTTCATCTCCTGCACCGTTTATAAGCTGCTTTTGTAAGTCCTGAACTTCCTCGTAGTAATCCTTTGCCTGTTGTTTGTATACGTCATAAGCAGCGGCATGTAACGCCATGGAGGCAGTACCATAGTTTGTTATCTGTCCGTTTTCATCAAATAGGTGTTTCTTGGACAGCAGCTCAACGTAATAATCTGTTTCTTCTGTAATACGGTTAAGGGATTCTTCTAAATACTCAAAGATTTCCCAGTTTAGGTCACGTATGGTATTGTTGAAGTCAACGAGATTGTTTGTCATGGAGTCAATTTCTTTATCTATATCCATGAGGGTTGAGTACATGTCATTCCATTCGGCAGTTCCCTGCTTGTGCAGAGTGTTGTTTAGTATACTCTGTAGCTGTGTACGCTCGTTTTTAAGGGTGTCAAGCTGTTTTTGAGTATACTCAATCATGCCGTTGTAGTAGCTTTCGTTGGCAAACTGTCCCTTTAATTCCAGCAGGTCGACTTTGTTTTGGATTGTCTGTAGAGCGTGCTCTATGACGGAGGTGTCAAAGTCGAAGGCTTCCTTTAGATTGTCGAATTGGAGCTTGTCAATATTTTTTAATGCAGTTTCAGCATCTAAAATCTGGCTGTCAAGGTCGTCAAGCTGTGATACGAGATTATACCATTGTTCGGTATACTGCTGTATATTTGAAGAATTGAGATTGTTTTGTAAAGCGTTGCGTTCAGACTGTAATTTATTTACAATATCAGCCTGTTTGCTTCTGAGGGTATCATAGTTACCTGATGAGGAGAGAAGCGTTATCTGGCTTTCAAGAAGGTTGTATGCTGACTGCATACGGTTTATAACAGCGTCATACTCTGATTTAATGTTGTCGAATTTTTGGGTGTTAAGCTCATTCAGCTCTGAATTTAAATCTTCCTGTGTTTTAAGACATTCCTGTGCTTTTTCATCATTTATATTTACATAGTTCGCTACGCTATGCGGGTTTTGTAACCCCTCATGGCTTTCCCATGAGATTAGACTATATCTTCTACCTGTTAAATGTTTTTAAATAATAAAAAGAGACAATAGCAGAAGTAGTTACACCACAAACTATAATTGCCTCTTTTTATAATAATATCACATTTTACTTACTTTTTAAGTGTTTTGCTCATTTTCCATTTTGTCAATTTCTTTTATGAGGTTATCCCTATGTTCTTCTGCTTGTTCATATGTATCAAATTCTTGAATTATAGACCATGGCACTTCATATCTACCAAAATTTAATACAACATCTTCAGCAGTATCACCATTATGTATCCAAAATACTATGGAAGGCTCTCCATCACGCTCATAATTCCAATCATCAGGAGCAAATTTGCTATTAAATTTTGTTTGAGATACAGGGTTAAATCCATATAACTCATACATTGAAGATAATTTATCACTGTTATAATTATCTAATTTTCTGCCACCTTTTTCTATAGCCAAAGGTAATAGTGTTTTAAGAACTCCTCTTTTTTCACCTCCATTAAATATTGAAACAATATTATTATCTTCTGTAATTGCTATTCCTGCTGTACCATCATAAGTAAGAAATAATCGCATTTTACGATAATCCTCAATTGAATGTTTAGTGACAAAAGCACCATGCGGATTAGTATGTTTTGCTTGCTCTATGGCACTATAGAATTCTTCAGGAGTAGCAGATTTAATAGGATAATAATCAATATTTTTTTCTTTAAAAGCAATCTTTAATTCTTCGCTTATTGTATCAGTGCCCATGCTACATCCTCCGGTTTTCTTTTGTTTCTTATAGAATTTTTTATTATTGCATCGCATAAAAGCTGTTTTTCAATCTCAGAAGCACCTAATTTTTCCATTTCAATAATCACCAATTTTCTATAAGATACAATATCCTTTTCCTCAATATCTTCCACATAAATGAGTTGATTTTTAAAATAGGTGTTCATAATATCGCTCCTTTCTTATGCTTCTGTAACATAATATTACCATATTTTACTAATTTTGTCTATATATTTTATATTATGGCTCAATATTCTTATAGATAATCATAACATATAAATTATATATGAATTATTATATATTATTTTAAAACTATTATTTATTTAACAGGTAGTCTATCATTACGGATGACCAATCGCTTGTCATCCTATCGCCTGCATAACAGCAGGACATTTAGTCGTTGAACGTTCTCCTGTTCGGAGCTTCGCTGCTGATTTCCCAATCCTTATAATTTTTATACATTCACGTTTGGTTATTTTTCATACCTGCGTTGTAGTTTATAAGGCTCTAAGGGGTTTCCGGCAATTAAACAGAATTTTACATATACATTGCTGTATAAGGTGGCGTGAAATTCACCACGTCTGATAATCACTTATTTTGTCTTTAAGTGTTTCATCTGAAACAGTGCTTATATCAATAGCACCGCTTTGCACAAGTCTTTTATAGCTGTCAGATAATCCCACAGAGTCAGCCTCCTGCATATATCTTGTATATGCCTGTGATTGTAAGTCAATGGCATCCTTTGTTTTGGATATGGCGTTTGCAAGCTCAGTATTGCGTTTTGTCCATAATGAATAGGTGTTGTCGGCTTTAGCTTTTATTGTGTCTAAGGCTTCATTTAGTCTCTTGATTTTTGTTTCTATCCAATCGTAGGTTTGGGAAGTGTCTTTGTCAGAAGAAGATGAAGAGTCTTTACTTCCTGTAAAATCAAGTGAATTTGAAGTGAATTTTGATGCTAATTTTGCAGAATACCCATCAGCCAGTTCCTTGATTTTTTTGTCTTGGTTTTCGTATTCTGCATATAAAATAGGCATAAGACCTTTATTTAAAACTTGGTCTGTTAATTCATTTGAAGTCTGGACTAAAGTACCTTCAACTGCTCCCCTGTATGCATCATAGGCATCTTTCTTTTTCTGTAAAAGCTCAAGCCAGTTTTGATAATCTGTACTGTATTCTTCTCCAAATGCATTCATTAACTCTGCATTTTTAGTGTCTGTTGCTAAAAGATATGCTTCTAACGCCTGTCCTTCATCATTTAAATGAGTCTGCCATTCTTCATAGGCTTCACTTAATAAAGTACCAAATTCATCCTTTGATGCTTTATATTCCGTAACAACTTCTTCGGCATTTGCAATACCCATATCCTTAAGGTTTGCGATATATGAATCGGTATTTTCTTCCGTGATTTTACCAAGAGTACCCTGTGTTTT
>ERZ777305.3411-NODE-3411-length-10998-cov-2.742758_pt1 | contig 10998 bp, 5 predicted proteins | sample MGYA00374965_ERZ777305 | MGnify/ENA primary metagenome ERZ777305 (study PRJEB29328, sample SAMD00013331) | mouse gut metagenome | study: EMG produced TPA metagenomics assembly of the Metagenome analysis of fecal microbiota from mouse which was promoted...
AAAACTCTAAAAAATTTACTAAATGCATATCAAAGAAAAAAAACTCTTGATATGGAGGAAATATGGAATATAGGTATATTTCTTCAAATTGCAATAATAGAAAACATAAGAAATATTTGCGAGAAAATATATTCTGCCCAAATTCAAAAATATAGGGTAGAAAATATATTAGAAAGATTAGTAGAGTATAAAAGTAAAAATGAAATTAAATTTAAAATTAACGGAGAAAGTAAAAATAGAATAATAGAAGCTGGTCAAATAAAATATCCCTTTATAGAATATATGTCATATAGACTAAAAAGATATGGCAAAAGAGCATATGCATATTTGGAAATTTTAGAAGAGCAAGTAATGAAAATGGGAACAACAGTATCAGATGTAATAAAAAAAGAACATTTTGATATAGCAGTTAGAAAAGTATCTATAGGAAATTGCATAAAAAGCATAAAGCAAATTCAAAGAATCAACTTTTTAGAAATATTTGAAGAAATAAATGGAGTAGAAGAAATATTAAAAAAAGACCCAGCAAATGTATATGAAAAAATGGATTATAAAACCAAAGCATATTATAGAGAAAAAATAAAGCAGATATCACAAAAAACAAAGATATCAGAATTATATATAACAAATAAAGCATTAGAAATAGCAAAAAAAGAAAAAAATGATTTAGTAAAAAAGCATATAGGATATTATTTAATAGATGATGGAATAGAACAATTATATAAAGAGTTACAAGCAAGAAAAAAAATAAGGTTAAAAAAATCAACAAAGGCAAAATTATATATTTTTATAAATGTAATAATAACATTATTGCTATCATTATCTATAAGGTATTTAATATATATAAAAACTAATATAACAGTAGCAATAATTACATTTTTATTAGTATTTATTCCAACTTCAGAAATATCAATTCAAATAATTAACTATATTTTAAATAAAATAGTAAAACCAAGCATACTACCTAAAATGGATTATCAAAGACGGTGTAACAAAAGAAAATACCACTATGATAATAATTCCTACAATTGTTAAAAGCAAAGAAAAAGTGCAAGAATTATTTGAAAAACTAGAAGTAAGTTATCTTGCTAATAAATCTCCAAATTTATACTTTACACTTCTTGCAGATGCAAGTTCAAGTAGTAAAGAAATAGAAGAATATGATGAAGAAATTGTAAAAGAAGGAAATTTACAAACAAAAAAATTAAATGAAAAATATCCTAATGAAAATAATGAAGAAATGGGAAAATTTCAATTTATATATAGAAAAAGAATATGGAATGAAAAAGAAAGTTCATTTTTAGGTTGGGAAAGAAAAAGAGGATTAATAAATCAATTTAATGAATATATTTTAGGTCATATAAAAAATCCATTTAAAGCAAATACAATGGAAAATGAAAATATTCCTAAAATAAAATATATAATTACATTAGATGCAGATACAGATTTAATATTAAATTCAGGATTAGAATTAATTGGAACAGCATCACACATATTAAATAAACCAGTATTAAATAAATCAAAAGATTTAGTAGTATCAGGCCATGCTATTATCCAACCAAGAGTGGGAGTTGGGCTAACAGAATCAAACAAAAGTAAATTTACTCAAATTTTTGCAGGAGAGCGGTGGAACAAATTCATATACAAATGCAATATCAGATATTTACCAAGATAACTTTGACGAGGGAATATTTACAGGAAAAGGAATATACGATTTAGAAATATTTTCAGAAGTTTTAAATAAGGAAATACCAGAAAATACAGTCCTAAGTCATGACTTATTAGAAGGGTGTTACCTAAGATGTGCATTAGCATCAGATATTTTATTATTAGATGGATATCCATCAAAGTATATAGCTTTTACAAAAAGACTTCATAGATGGATTCGTGGAGATTATCAAATATCAAAATGGATTGCAAGGAAAATAGTAAACAAAGATGGTGTAAAAAAGAAAAACCCATTAAAATTTTTAGACAAATTCAAAATATTAGATAATATAAGAAGAAGTTTAGTTGAAGTATCACTGATTACATCAATTATATATTTTATTTGTATAAAAATTTTATTAAATATAGAAGTTTGGTATTTAATTTTACTAGTACTTTTATCTATACTTATTCCAATGGTATTAGATTTAATTTCATTTATTACTACAAAAGAAACAAATAATATGAAATATAAAAACTTTAATAAAAGTATATCAGGTATAAAATCTAGTATTTTGAAGGCATTTCTTACAACAATTGCATTACCACATAAAGCATATATAAGTCTTGATGCAATAACAAAAACAATATATAGAATGAAATTTTCAAAAAGAAATCTATTAGAGTGGACAACAGCAGAAGAAGCAGAAACTTTAGTAAAAAATAGTTTAGTATTATATTATAAAGATATGTTTGCAAATTTAATTATTGGTGTGGTTGGAATAATAATTATATCATCATTGGAGCTAACTTTAATAAATATTATTGCTTATTGTATTTGCATATTATTTATTATTGCACCAGCAATATTCTGGTATATTAGTAAACAAAATATTGAACCAAATAAAATAAAACAGTTGTCAAAAGATGAAATAAAATATGCAGTAGATATAGGTAAAAGAACATGGAATTATTTTGCCGACTTTATAAATGAACAAAATAATTATCTACCACCCGATAATTTTCAAGAAGATAGAATGCCAAAGGTAGTTAATAGAACATCATCAACCAATATTGGACTAGGGTTAATGAGTATAATGAGTGCATACGATTTAGGATATATTAATAATAAAAAAGCAAAAGAACTAATAATTAATATGATAGAAACAATAAGAAAATTACCAAAATGGCATGGACATCTATATAACTGGTACAATATAAAAACACTCGAACCATTAAAACCAATGTATGTATCTACAGTAGATAGTGGAAACTTTGTAGGATATTTATACGTTATAAAAGAGTTTTTAAAAGAAATGATGAGAACTGGTGCAATGCAAGATGTTTTAGAACAAATTGAATATATAAATAATTTAATAGAGCAAACAAGATTCGAAATGCTATATGACTATGAAAAAAGGTTATTTTCAATAGGATTTAATGTAGAGGAAAATAAATTAACAGATTCATATTATGATTTATTAGCATCAGAAGCAAGGCAAGCAAGCCTTGTGGCCATTGCAAAACATGATATTCCATCCAAACATTGGCAAAATTTAAGTAGAACTCTAACATCAATGAATGGATATAAAGGGCTTGTATCATGGTCTGGAACAGCATTTGAATATTTAATGCCCAATATAAATATTAGAAGATATCCAGGTAGTTTATTAGATGAGTCTTGTAAATTTATGGTTATGAGTCAGAAAGAATATGCAAAAAAATTAGGGATACCATGGGGAATATCTGAATCAGCATTTAATTTAAAAGATTTAAATTCAAATTATCAGTACAAAGCATTTGGAATACCATGGTTAGGATTAAAAAGAGGGTTAGCAGATGAAATGGTAGTATCATCTTATGGAAGTATACTTGCAATATTTGACTTCCCAAAAGAAGTAATACAGAACTTAAAGCAGCTAGAAGAGGTGGGGATGTATCAAAAATATGGATTTTATGAAGCTATAGATTATACACCACAAAGATTAAAGAAAAAACAAAAATACGCTTTAGTAAAAACTTACATGGCACATCATCAAGCATTAATACTATTATCAATAAATAATTTAATAAATAATAATGTAATTCAAGATAGATTTGTTAAAAATGCACAAATAAAGGCAGTAGATGTATTATTACAAGAAAGAATGCCAGAAGATGTAATTATCACAAAAGAAAAGAAAGAAAAAGTAGAAAAAATAAAAACAGTTGATTACGAAAATTACAATGTAAGAACATTCACAAAATTAAATGAACATTTAAATAACTTTAATATTATATCAAATGATGACTATACAATTGCAATAAATGAAAGAGGAGAGGGATATAGTAAGTATAAAGATGTAATAATAAATAGGTACAAACCAACAAATGATTATCCAGAAGGAATTGCCTTTTATATAAAAAATATAAGAACAAAAAAGATATGGTCATCATTATTAAAAAAGGGGCAAATGCCAGATAAATATGAAGTAAGTTTTATGCCAGATGCAAATAAGTTTGTAAGAATTGATGAACAAATTCAAACATCAACTAAAATTGCAGTTGCTCCAAATGAGCCAGTAGAAATAAGAACAATAGAAATAAAAAACAATTCAAAATTAGAAGAAACATTTGAAATTACAAGTTTATTTGAGCCTGTAATTTCAAGTAGAGAACAGGATTATGCACATACAGCATTTAATAATCTATTTTTAAAATATGAATATATAGAAAAAACAAATTCAATTCTGGTAAAAAGAAATAAACGAGGAGAAAAACAACCTATATATTTAGGTGTTAATTTTGAAATTCAAGGAGAAAATATAAATGAATTAGAATATGAAACAGATATGGAAAAACTAGGAGGGAATAATGCATTAGATATTCCAAAAGCAATAAAGAATTCTATACCATTTTCAAAAGGACTTGGATTAACTACAGATCCAATCATAGCATTAAAACGAATGATAAAAATAAAACCTAATGAAAAAGTAACACTAAACTTGATAATAGCAGTATCAGAATCAAAAGAAAAAGTAGAAGAAAATTTAAAGAAATATACAAGTAATGAAAATGTAAAAAGAGCTTTTGAATTGTCAAGAGTAAAAGTAGAAGAAGAAGCAAGATATTTAGGATTAAAAGGTAGTGATATAGAAATATATCAAAAAATGCTTTCATATTTAATAGTACAAAATCCATTAAAATATGTATATATGAACAACGAGAATCAAATATATTATAAAAGAGATTTGTGGAAATATGGAATATCAGGAGATAATGCAATCTTGTTGGTAAAAATAAAAGATGCAAATGATATTTATATTATAAAAGAAATTTTAAAAGCATATGAATTTTTTAGAATAAAAAATATTGCAGTAGATTTAGTAATATTAAACGAAGAAGAAAATGTATACGAAAGATATGTAAAAGAAGCGGTAGAAGCAGAAATTATGAATAGGCACTTAATGTATTTAATAAATCAGCCAGGTGGTATATTTATATTAAATACAAATGAAATAGAAGATGGAAAACTATTAGAATTTAGAGCAAACTTAATAATAAATGCTCATAAAGGAAATATAAAAACAATTATAAAAGAATTAGAAGAAGACTATATAAATTCATTACCAAAAAAAATATATGAAGAAAATAAAAAAGAAAATATTATAATGGAAGAAGAAAAAAGCACTTCATTAATCGATACAACCAAGTTAAAATATTATAATAAATATGGAGGATTTTTAGAAGAAAGTAAAGAATATGTTATAAAAACAGATAAAGAAAATACATTGCCAGTAGTTTGGTGTAATGTTCTTGCAAATAAAAATTTTGGAAGTATAGTAACTAATAACGCATCAGGATATACCTGGTATAAAAACTGTAAATTAAATAGATTAACAGAATTAACCAATAACCCATTAGTAGATATGCCTCAAGAAATAATATATATAAAAGATAAAGAAAATGGAAAAAGTTGGACATTATCACAAAATATAAATAACGATAATGAAGAGTATTATACTATTTATGGATTTGGATATGCAAAATATATGCAAATGAGATTAGGCTTACTACAAGAATTAACAACATTTGTACCAACTAATGATAATGTAAAAATTAATATATTAAGAATAAAAAATACAATGCCACACCAAAGAAAAATAAAAATAATATATTATATTAAGCCTGTTTTAGGAGAAGAAATAATAAAATCAGCTGGCTCAATTAATGTTAATTTTGATAAAGATTCAAATATTATATTTGCTAAAAATCTATATAATCAAGAAATAGAAAATATACAATGTTATATATCTAGTAGTCAAAATATAAAAGCATATACAGGAAGTAAAAGAAATTTTATAGGAAATGGAGATATAAAAAATCCAGAAGCATTAAATATGCAAAAATTAGACAATCAAAACTCATTAGGAAGAGAATCTATAATAGCAATACAACTAGAATTAGAACTAAAAGCATATGAAGATAAAGAAATATCAATAGTATTAGGAGAAGAGGAAACAAAAGAAAAAATGCAAGAAATTGCATATCAATATACAATAGTAGAAAACTGTAAAAAAGAATTAGAAAAAACAACGAAATATTGGCAAGAAACAGTAAGAACATTACAAGTAAAAACACCAGTCGAATCTATGAATTTATTATTAAATGGGTGGTTAGTATACCAAACTATTGCATGTAGACTATGGGCAAGAACAGGATTTTATCAATCAGGTGGAGCATATGGATATAGAGACCAACTTCAAGATACAATGGGGATGAAATATATTAATCCAGAATTAATGAAAGAACAACTAATAAAACATGCACATCATCAATTTATAGAAGGGGATGTAGAGCATTGGTGGCATGAAGAAACAAAAAAAGGAATAAGAACAAGATTCTCAGATGATTTTTTATGGTTGCCATATGTAACAAGTGAATATATAAATTTTACAGGTAAATTTGATATTTTAGATGAAGTTATACCATATTTAAAAGGAGAGCAATTACCAGATGGAGTAGACGAAAAGTATGATATATATGAAGAATCAGAAATTAAAGAAAGCATATATATGCACTGTATAAGAGCAATTGATAAAGGAATAAACTTAGGAGAAAATGGATTACCAAAAATTGGTTCAGGAGATTGGAATGATGGATTTAGCACAGTAGGAAACAAAGGAAAAGGGGAAAGTGTATGGCTAGGATTTTTCTTATATGAAGTATTAAATAGATTTATTCCAATATGTGAAAAAAAGCAGGATAGTGAAAAAGTTAAGCATTATAAAGAAGTGCAATTAAAGTTAAAAAATGCATTAAATACAAAAGCATGGGATGGTAGATGGTATAAAAGAGCATTCATGGATGATGGAAAGACATTAGGAACAATAGAAAATGAAGAATGTAAAATAGATAGTATTGCACAAAGTTGGTCAGTAATATCAACAGCAGGGGACGAAGACAAAAAGCATATAGCAATGGAAAATTTAGAAAAATATTTAGTAGATAAGCAAAATGGGTTAATAAAACTATTAGATCCAGCATTTGAAAAAAGTAATTTAGAACCAGGTTATATAAAGGCATATTTACCAGGAGTAAGAGAAAATGGTGGGCAATACACACATGAGTGTTGTGCTTATGGACAGTTTTTGAGGAATACAACCTCACGATGTTCGGTTGCATAAGTTATTCGTAATTCGCTATGCTCGAACGACTAACTTAATATTGATACTCTTAAATACATAAACTATACACTAAACAAAATACACAAATCAGTGATTTTTGTTTAGTACAATAAACAAAAATATTGACAAAAGAAAATAGTTACGATATAATAGAATAAAATAAAGTGAACAAAGAGGAGAAATTTATGATTATTCGTGAAAAATATTTATCTAAAATTAGACCGTTTTATGACCAAGATTTGATAAAAGTCATAATGGGTGTTAGAAGATGTGGTAAATCAGTTATATTATTACAAATAATAGATGAGTTAAAAGCAAGAGGAATACTAGAATCTCAAATAATATATATAAATTTTGAATATGAAGATTATGCTTTTATAAAAAATGATATGGATTTACACAATTACATTAAAGAAAAAATAGTAAAAGAAGATAAATACTACTTATTCTTTGATGAAATTCAAAATGTTGAATACTGGGAAAAAGCAATCAATTCATTTAAGGCATCTAAAAATGTATCAATATTTATTACAGGTTCTAATAGTGATTTACTATCTGGAGAACTTGCTACACATATAGCAGGAAGATATGTAAGTTTTAAAACTTATCCATTCACATTTAAAGAAGTATGTGAGCTTAAAAATATAACAGATAGAAAAGATATAGAAGAAGTATTTGATGACTATATGACTTGGGGAGGAATGCCACAAAGATTTATGATGACAGATGAAGTTCAGACAAGAACATATTTATCAGACATCTATAATTCTATATTAGTAAAAGATATTATAGCAAGATTTAATATAAAAGATTTAGATTTATTTAATAGAATAGTAGAATATATAGTTACAACACCATCTCAAAATTTTTCAGCAGAAAGTTTATCAAATTATTTTGCAAATAAAGATGATAGAGAAGTCTCAAAAATAACTCTATATAACTATTTAGAATATATGACAAAAGCTATGATGATAAATAAAGCTGATAGATATGATGTTAGAGGAAAAAGAATATTAAATGGAAAATACAAATATTATTTAACAGATTTAGGATTTGGTCAAATAATGAATGTTGGAAAAAGACCACAACTAGGAGCATATTTAGAAAATATTGTATATAATGAATTATTATCTAGAGGATATGATGTTAAAGTCGGAAATTTAGAAAATGGAGAAATAGACTTTATAGCGACAAGATTTAAAGAAAAGATATATATTCAAGTAGCTTATATTTTAGCAGATGATTCTGTTATTGAAAGAGAATTTGGAGCATTTAAAAGTATAGAAGATAACTATCCTAAATATGTTTTAACAATGGATAAATTTGATTTTTCACAAAATGGTATAATTCATAAAAATGTAATAGATTGGTTATTAGAAGAAAAGTAAGTATACACTAATATCAATAAATTTAGATAAAAGAGAATGGTATGAGAATAATAAAGAATCAAATATGAAGTGGAGTAAAAAACTATGGAGTTAAATGAAATTGTAAAAAAGTTAAAATATTACACACCAGAATTACCAAAGAAAGCAATAACAGAATCATTAAAACATAAAGAAGAAATAACACCTAAATTGTTAGAAATGCTAAAATACACTAAAGAAAATTTAGACAAAATTTATGGCGAAGAAGATGAGTTCTTTGGATATACTTATGCATATTTTCTATTGGCAGAATTTAGAGAACCAAAAGCATTTCTATATTTAATAGATTTATTAAATAAAGATGAAGAAATAATAGATTATATAATAGGAGATGATTATCCAGAATATGTACCAAGATTACTTGCAAGTACATATAATGGAGATGATAATGCATTATTTGATATAATTGAAAATAATCAAATAAATGAGTTCATTAGATGCAGTACATTACAGACTTTTGCAATATTATATCTTTATGGTGTAAAGGATAGAAATTTTTTAGTAAATTATCTAAAAAAATTATTAAATGAAAAAGATGAAATGGATAATTCATATTTATATGAAGAAATAATTGATGAGGTATGTTATTTAAAGTTAACAGAATTAGCAGAAGATATTGATAAAGTAATGTATATAATTGAAAACAAAGAAGAAAGAGAAGATTTAAAAAATATATTAAAAGACGATAGTAAAATAAATAGAAATATATATCCATTTAAACCATTTTATGAATATATATATGATACTATTGGAATAATGGAAGAATGGCAATGCTTTAGATATATTGAAGATAAAGAATTTGAAAACTCCGATGATTATAAAGTGTGCCAGTATATGATGCAAAAGCGAGAAGAGTGTTATATTGATGCTAAGATAAATATAGGCAGAAATGATTTATGCTATTGTGGAAGTGGCAAAAAGTACAAAAAGTGTTGTATTAATAAAAATAATAATGAAGATTTAGACAAGCTTAATTTAATAGATGAATTTGTTTGTAAAGCCGAATGGTATTTGAAAAGAGAAGAAGATAAAAAAGGGGGGCATTTATTAAGAATAGCATGGTTCGATGTTCAAGACATATGCAAAAGTAATAATATAAAAAGTATAAGTGAATATGACGAAAAATATGATGGATATGATAGCTTATTGAATTGGATTCAAGATTATGAAAATATATTAGCAATGAGTGATGAAGAAGACAAATTATATGAAAGACTTGAGTTATGGAATACTATAGAAGAAATATTTGACTTAGATAATGAAAATGAATTATATTGGAAAGAAAGAGCAATCAGAGAAAAAGCAAATACTGAATTTAGATTAGGTAATGAAGAAAAAGCAACAAAAATAATTGAAGACTATTTAAAAGTAAAACCAGAATGGACATGGGGATATATAGAAATGGCAGATTGGTATCTTGATAAAAGAGATAACAAACATTATAATTTAGAAAAGGCAAAGGAAATATTATTAAGAGCAGAATACATTGAAGGAATAGAGGAAGTAGATGCTGTTTTAGAACGATTATGGGATATTTATAAAGAATTAAATGATAAAGATAATATTAAAATATATGCTACAAAAATTGGTATAGGAGAATGATAAATTAAGGAGTAAATTTTATGGTAAATCTAGAAAAAGTAATAGAAGGATTAGAAATGGTAGATGATATTACAGATTGTTATTATAATCCAGAAACAGATGAAATATTTTTATCAAACATAGGAGAAGTAGAAAATTTATCAGAAGATGAAATAGATGAATTATTTGAAAAATCAATTATACTGCCAACACAATATGAAATAAATGAATATCAAATAATGGTTGATTTTATAGAAAAAATAGATAATCTTGAAGTAAAGAATAATTTACAAAGACTAATACAAGGAAAAGGAGCTTTTAGAAGATTTAAAGATTATTGTCTTGAAATGAATATAATTCAAGATTGGTATGATTTTAAAGAACAAAAATATAGAGAAATAGCAATTAATTGGTGTGAACAAAATGAATTAAAATACAAAAAATAAATCTCTCGGAGAGCAAAAAGGTATTAGGGTAAGTTTACCCTAAACAGCGAAAACGGTGCCAAAACACCAAGCTGGCGAATATTGGGCATTAAAAATGATCCTCAATATTCGAGAGCAAATTTTATGAAAAAATTTGCTATTGTGAGCATAGAGATTTTGTATATTATAATACTATAAAATAGTAATTTGTAAGTTAATTGGAGGTATAAAAATGATAGGATATATACAAAG
>ERZ777305.3413-NODE-3413-length-10994-cov-4.214645_pt1 | contig 10994 bp, 9 predicted proteins | sample MGYA00374965_ERZ777305 | MGnify/ENA primary metagenome ERZ777305 (study PRJEB29328, sample SAMD00013331) | mouse gut metagenome | study: EMG produced TPA metagenomics assembly of the Metagenome analysis of fecal microbiota from mouse which was promoted...
TACTCATATGTCTTTTTCAATGCAACTTTGTTGCACTTCACATTTAAATTAACATTTTTTTGATAATTTGCATTTTTTTCAATAATATGTTATTATTTTAGCAATTCAAAGGGGAAATTTTAAATGAATATAAAGAAGAGAATCTTAAATGCTTTTATTGCTTTATCTTTTTTAGGAATGGAGATGTATGTTGCTCATACATCCACGGATATGGATTTGGTGAATGAAAGAAATACTGCCGAGGAAGATAGTATCCCAATGCCTGTTATTAATGGTAACCAAGAAGATGAATTAGTAAAAGAAATACTAATGGAAATGGCTAGAAAAAATATGGGTTGGAATAATGAGCAAGATGAATTTAGACCATCAACTAGTGATGCTGAATATCTTTCAACACTAAGAGAAAATCAAAATATCGTCGCTGTAAGTTCTACACCAGGAAACTTTTATACCGTCGATTTAGAAAGTGATGACTGGTTAGTTGTACCACAATCTAATGGAATTAATCGTTTAGCTGAAAAATATTCTGATACGGATTATTATTATGATATCCTAACTTTCCAATTTTGCGATGAACCAATAAGTGATGAAGATAGAGAACAAAGCCTTAGTTTTGGAGAATATGTTTCCCATAATGGTTTAACGCCAGCTGGTTATTGTCTTCCAAGTGATAAAAAAGTTGAATGCGATGAACAAACACTTGAGACAATAAGAGAAGTATATGGCGATGTCTTTGTTAAATGGGTAGAGGAAAATGGTTTACCACTTCCTTATTACCATTATGAAGATATCCAAAAAACGAATGTTAAAGATAACAGTGCCGTTAAAAGTTTAACAGATTAAGTAAGAATTACAAAAGGGGTTTTAAAAAAGTGAAAAAGAAAATCTTATCAGCATTTATTATGTTATCAATTATAAGTTCTGCAATATATGCCGGAATAAATAAACAAGAAAAAGATGTTCCGGTTTCCAAAGATCTTACTGCTGATTTTCCTATCTATGATATTGGCTTAGAAGGGAAAATGCTTATTAATGGATTTAGAAATCCTTATTTAGAAGCTCAAGAATATAAAGATTACTTAATGGTTTTGCAGGAATATTCACATGGTTATGACGCCAATGTTTTAGGGTTAGATTACCAAGAGGGCTTAATTAATGCTTATGTTGACTGTGTATCGGGAAATAGCGATAATATTTTAGGATTAAGTTCTGAAGATATTAAGTATATCTCTAGTTTAGGTACCAAATCGGGAAACGATGTTGCTGCTATTAAAAGTGATATAACAGGACACTACACTACAATTATTTTAGATGAGGATGCCGACAACTTTATTGACATCAACGAAGACAATCGCATATTGCTAACTAAGGTAAATAATGAGAGAAAGATTTACTCTGATGTTTTAATAGATATGTACTCAACAGATTTATTAGAAGACGGCGATATGAGCAAGATGATTACAGTAGGAGAATTTATAGAGGGATACGATATGGAGAGTGACGGCTATTGTATACCAACTTTTGATTCGACAAGTAGCATGCCTAGTGAAGAAGCTCTTGAAACAATAAGTGAAGTTTATGGTAAAGATGTTGCCATATGTGTACGACTATATGGTTTACCTATACCTTACTATAACGGACAGAGTTTCTATGATGCCGTTACTATATCCCAAGCAAAAGCTGTAAAGGAATTGAAAACGCAAGAATAATACAAAGAACTTACTACTATGTAAGTTCTTTTTTTGATATAATAGTGTTAAATACGAGGTGTGGCTATGAAATACATAAGATATATTATTACAGTGTTTTTTTGTGTTGTGTCTATGAATGTTTATGCTGCTACAAGCAATTTTGAACCGACCATCAATATGGAACCTGATATAACGGAAAATCAAATATCGATTATTGTCGGATATAAGGGCGAAAACATCATGGCTGTAACACAAAATATTTCTTATGAACCTGATTATCTATCATTAATCGATGTTACTATGATGGATAATTTCACCGTAACTAAGGGAAACGAAAAAAAAGATTCTAACTTTCAAACTCTAAAGATTTTAGCAGATAGCGATTATGCCTTTGAAGATATCAATTATGCCGTTTTGACTTTTGAACTAAAAGATAAATTCAAGGTAGGCAAATCCAGCAAAGTTTTTATGTATTCTTACGAAGCTATTGGTCCCAATAAAGATAAATATCGTCACAAGGGATATGAAATGACTTTAAGGCGTGATGAAGCTGGGGTTATGGCCTTTTTATTAAAAATAATTGACTCCAGTACCAAAAGAGAATACTGGTTAAGTCAAAATTACTTGTTTATTATCGCTGGTATATTAGCAATTGGTGGAGTAATTGCTATGATCTTTTTAATTCCAACTAAGCGCAAAAGAGAGAAAAGAGCCGAAAAGATTCATCAAGAAATGAAGGAAAATAAAAATCCATCTAATAAGGATGTGGATCCTATAAAGATAGATTATGATATGATTGAAGATTTGGGTACAGTAAAAAAAGAAGTAGACATGAGTCAAGCTATTGAGGTCAGCGATTTAAAACCATTTGGTGCAGCAGAGGGAAAATATGTATCAGAAGAAATGGTCTCATCTTCACCCGTAGAACAAACTCCTATGATGCAACAACCTCAAGTCCAAGAACAGCTCCAAAGTATGCAATCTGCGGAACCTATAGGAGCTCCCGAAGAGACACCTATTAATGCCTTTAATATGACGATTGAAACGAATCAATCAAGTGCACCACAAGGTCAAATCAATTCAATGCCTCAAAATCCTACACCAGTAATGGAAGTTCATCCAAACCCTCAAGTAATTAGTGATGCCAATGATGGACCGGCAATAAATCCCAATCCAACTTCATTAAATCAAGGAACTTCTCTTCAAGAAATACCGGAAGAAAAGCAAGAGGATTTGATACTATTTCAGCCAACATTTGATGATACAAATGCGGAAAACAGTCAAAATAATGGAAATGGCTGGAATATAACACCAATGAGTTTTGTATTAATACTTCTAGTATCTTTAGGATTAATAATTCCAACTACTCAAGCATCAGAATACCGCGTTTCCGAACTTCGCGATTGCATAGTGGGAAATATCCCTTATGATGCGGAACTTGATTATAACGGTGATGGCAAAGTCGACATTGCTGACATTATTGAGACTAAGGATTTATCAAATACAACATTAGGTGATGATACACCAAGTCATAACTTTAAACCCGTTGAAAGTGAAGGGGTTCATGCAACAGATCCGACAACGACAATTATTACCAGTCGCGAAACGACGACCAAAAAAGGCGTATTTAATATAAATACTACCAAAAAGCATACGACAACTAAAAAAGTTACAACAAATAAATCGCCAACGACGAAAAAGACAACGACGAAGAATACCACAACAAAAAAGACGACGACTGCAAAGACGACAGCTGCTAAGTTTACGGTATCTCTAACAGCAAATAACGCTAAGGCAGACAATCGAAGCGTCAGTGTTGTTAGCGGAAAGACGGCTTCATTTAAGGTAACTCCTAATGTGGGATATACTTATGATTCTGTCAGTTGTAGTAATGGTGCTAACGTTACCTATAGTAAATCTACTAAGAGACTAGAAGTAAAAGGTGTTAATGTCGATATGTCTTGTACGATCAACTTTAAAGAAAGAGATGATATGAAACTTACAGTTACAGCATCGCATGGCAAAGTTTCTCCATCCGTAGTAAAAGGAGCTTATAAATCTAGTGTATCATCTAAAGTAACTCCAAGTAACGGTTATCAATATAAGTCGCACAGTTGTACTAATGGTTTAAATGCAACTTATGATAAAGAAACGGGAACTCTAGTCGTTAAATCGATGATTGATGATGGCTCTTGTAAAGTAATATTCGAAGAGAAAACTTATCAAATGACTATTAAAGCATCGGGAATAGAAAAACACTTTAAAGCTAAATATAATCAAAAAACAGACTTTACCATAGAAGTTAATACCAAATATAAAAAACTTAAATGTAATAATTTAGTTAAAAATTTCACAGCGACAGAAATGTCATCAGGAGTGTTTAAACATACATTCAACATGGTCATGACCAAAGATACTGTCTGTGAATATTCATAATAATATTGACAAATTAAACTATAAAACATATAATTAAACGTGTAAAGCAATTGATGAAGACGTTAAATAGGGAATCTTTAAAGAGAGTCTGATTAGGTGAAAGCAGATAAGAGGAATTATTTATAGATCACTTCTGATGTGATTTGGGGATAAGCCAAATCCGTTACTCGCGTTAAGAGAATAAGTGCATGAATAACTCATGAATTAAGGTGGTACCACGGGTATAACTCGTCCTTTGATTTATGAGTTTTTTTATTTAAAGGAGAATGCTATGAACACAGAATATGAAATTCGCATATTGGAAATTGATCATGAAAAAATTGTTCAAAAATTAGAAAGTCTTGGCGCTAAAAAGACAATAGATGCCCTACAAGAACGATATATATATGATGTAATTCCCCAAGATGACCATAAGTGGATTAGACTTAGGACAAACGGCGCAAAGACGACCCTTACGATTAAAGACCTAAAGGCTAGGACCATTGATGGTATGAAAGAAATAGAAATTGAAGTTAATGACTTTAAGAAGACCAATATGTTATTAGAAAATTTGGGATATAAGAATAAAGGATTCCAACAAAATAGACGTGTCCAATATCTCCTTGATGATGTCGAGATAGATTTAGATCATTGGCCACATATTCCTGAATATATGGAAATCGAAGGAAAAGACGAAGCAAGTGTTATGAAAGCTCTTGAAAAGTTAGATATTCCAAAGGATAAAATAGTTACCTTAGATGTCGATAGTATATATAAATACTATGGAATAGAAGAAATAAAAGATTTAAGTTTTGATGAATTGGAGGAAAAATAATGAAAAATTTTAAAGAATTAGATAAGAGAAGTGTTCATGAAGTAGAATCGAGTATTTTAACTGAGTGGAAGAAACAAGATATTTTAAATAGAACAATCGAAAATCGTAATGGTTGTGAAGATTGGGTTTTCTATGATGGACCTATTTATGCCAATGCTAAGCCAGGAATCCATCATGTTTTAGCTAAAGCTATTAAAGATACTTTTTGCAAGTACAAGACAATGCAAGGATACCGTATTTTAAGAAAAATCGGACTTGATACCCATGGTCTTCCAATTGAAGTTAATGTGGAAAAGAAATTGGGATTTAAGACCAAGGCTGATATTGAAGAATTTGGCGTTGAAAACTTTTGTAAAGAATGTAACAAGGCAACAGCTTTGAATATCGATGAGATAAACCAAGTTACAGATATGATGGGACAATTTATCGATTGCGAGCATCCTTATGTAACTTGTAGTAATGAATTTATTGAATCCGAGTGGTGGATTATTAAAGAGATGGACAAAAAAGAATTAATCTATCATGGAAATAAAGTTTTATGGTATTGTCCTCGATGTGGAACAGAGTTGTCTGCCAATGAAGTATCTCAAGGGTATGAAGAAACATCCGTTAACACTGTTATAGTTCCACTAAAAAAAGTTGATGAAGATGTCTACTTTTTGGCTTGGACAACAACACCATGGACTTTAATGGCTAATGTTGCCATATGTGTAAATCCAGACTTGACCTACATAAAAGTCAGTAGTCAAGGCTTTAAATTTATCTTGGCTGAGAGTTTAGCTGAAAAAGTACTAGGCAGTGAATATGAATTATTAGATACTTACAAGGGTAGTGATTTAGTTGGTATAAAGTACGAACAATTGATGCCATTTGTCGAAGTAGAGGGAAAAGCTCATGAAGTAATCGCTGATAACTATGTTACGGCAGAAGATGGTACGGGTATTGTTCATATTGCGCCAGCTTATGGTGCTGATGATAATCGCGTATGTCAGGAAAACGGCATTGGCTTTGTCAATCCAGTTGGCTTAGATGGTTGCTATACAGAAGGACCATGGAAAGGTAGACTCGTAACTGATAAAGATCTAGAAATAGAAATTATCAAATGGTTAAAAGAAAACGATAAATTGTTTAAAAAGATTAAAATTAATCACGATTACCCACATTGTTGGAGATGTCATTCACCATTAATTAGTTATCCTAAACCTGCTTGGTATGTCAAGACAACAGCCTACAAGGATAAGATAATTGAAGCAAATAACAAAATTAATTGGTATCCGGAATACGTAGGAACTAAGAGATTTAGCAATTGGCTTGAAAATATGGTCGACTGGGGAATTTCACGAAACCGCTATTGGGGATGCCCATTGCCTATATGGATTTGCGAAGATTGTGGAGAAAAACATGTTATTGGTTCACTAGAAGAACTTCAAAGTATGATTCTAGAAGATATAAATGTTAGTGAGATGGAACTCCATCGTCCATACGTTGATGATATCCATTTAAAATGTCCAAAATGTAGTAAAAAAATGACAAGAGTTAAAGATGTTTTAGACGTTTGGTTTGATTCCGGTTCTATGCCATATGCTCAATTCCATTATCCTTTTGAAAATAAAGAATTATTTGAAAGTCAATTTCCTGCTGACTTTATTGCCGAAGGTCTTGATCAAACAAGAGGATGGTTTTATGTTCTCTTAGTAATATCAACGATTATTTCAGGAGAATCAAGTTTTAAAAATGTCGTTGTTAACGATATGGTTTTAGATCAATATGGTAAGAAAATGAGTAAATCAACGGGAAATGTCGTTGATCCAACTGTTGCCTTAAATAATTATGGTGCCGATAACGTACGCTGGTATATGTTTTATGCCTCTCCAGTTTGGACACCTCTAAAATATGATGAAGCAGGAGTAAAAGAAGTACATTCCAAATTCTTTAATCCATTTAAAAATACATATTCCTTCTTCCAAATGTATGCTAATACAGATGGAATTGATATTGATGATTGCAATGTTCCTTATGAAAAGCGTGAAGAAATCGATAAATGGTTATTGAGTAAATATCATAAATTATTAAAGAATGTTACCGAATCTTACGATAAATATGATTTAAATGAAGTTGTTAAAGCCATTACATCATTTGTCTCAGATGATTTATCAAATTGGTATATTAGACGTAATCGTAATAGATTCTGGAGTAGCGAATTTGACGATTCCAAGAGAAGTGTCTACATGACTACCTATGAAGTGTTAGTTGGTCTATGTAAGATGTGTGCTCCAATTATACCTTACACTACAGAAGAAATTTATAAAAACTTAACTAATGAAGAATCCGTTCATCTAGCAGATTTCCCTAAATATGATGAAAAATTATTTAATGATGAAATCGAAGTTAAAATGGATTTAGTAAGAGACTTAATTTCTACTGGTAGATATGTTCGTGAAGAGACTAAAATAAAGGTTAGACAGCCAATTGCTGAATGTTTAATAGATGGTAAATATGAAGCAATCTTAGGGGACTTAGTTAATTTAATTAACGAAGAATTAAATGTTAAAAAGGTTACATATGTCGATGATTTATCCAAATATATGGAATTTACAATCAAGCCAAACTTTAAAGTTTGTGGTGCTAAAATTGGCTCTAAGATGAAAGAATATCAAGCAATACTTGCTGATTTAGATGATGAATTCTTAGAATTAGTCTTAAAGGGTGAAACTATTACTGTCGACTTTGATGGTGGTAGACTTGATATTACTCCAGATATGGTAGATGTCAAATTCTCAAGCAAAGAAGGATTCAATGTTGGCATGGAAAATAATAAATTCATTATTTTAAATACGGAGTTAACAAGAGAATTAATCTTAGAGGGAATGGCTCGTGAATTTGTTTCAAAAGTCCAAAATTTAAGAAAGACTAGCGGACTTCTAATCACTGATCGCATTAACTTGACATATCAAGGAGATAAAGATATTAAAGAAGCCATGGATATGTTTAGAGATTATATTATGGAAGAAACTCTAGCTGTAACTTTTGACGAAAGTGACACTGGTGAAGTAACTGATATCAATGGACACGAAGTAAAGGTTTCTTTGAAGAAAAATTAAAAGAGGATTTAATCCTCTTTTTTTATGCCAAAATTATTTATAGGGCAGTAATTTCTTTTCTCGTTCATGATAACTAATCTCGAAGGCTTCTGCTTGTATATTTGCATATTCTAATATTCCTTTTTCATCATCCAAAGATATGCGTTTGCCAATAAATTTATAAAATTCAAAAGCCTTCGCCATTTCATGACAATATATTAAAGCTGTTTCTAAATTGATAATTGTTGGAACAAAAATTTTTATATCTTGCAAATTATCATTTTTATCAAATTTCAGATTAACACCAATGTGTTCTTTTTCCCTTTCTATATTGTAATTGACGTATATAACTCGCAAATCATTTTCATTTAAATAATTAATAAATTTTTTATTTACTTTCAAATACTCCAATATATCGTTTTCATCTATTACAATTTCTAATAATTTTTGAAAAAATTCGTTACTTTCTAGGAGGGTTAGGAAATCTCTACTATCGCGTTTTATGCGATATTCTCGTCTTAAATCACATGCAACAAGGATTTCTTCTAAAAAATTTATATAGTAAGAAAAAGTCTCTTCACTTAATTCGAATAGACTTTGTAGATAATCACCAACTGTCTCATTATCGGCCTTTCTAGAATGACGATAAAGATAAGTATAAAGGGAATTCTCTAATTTCAAATTTTGAAAATATTCAGATAAAGTCCTATAAGTCTCTTTAGTTGCTTTACTATTAAATCCAAAGGAAATAATGGATTGACATAGGGCATATATCCAAGTGTTCAAAAAGTCAAAAAAGTGGTAAAAATTATCTTGCCTACTGACCCTAATATCGCATTTTAAATCATGTCTTTCAAACTTTTCCATAGCCATTCCTTCTTCAAAAAGATATTATAGCATAAAATATAAATCGTTTCATTTAAAATACCTCGTAATTAGAATAGCAAATATTTTTCTTATTTATCTTTAAAGACTTTATTTATTCTAATAATGTTCTTTTTATTTCTCCTTTTATATGATATAATCTTTATAGAATAGAGAGGAATGCATATGAATTTTGATCGTTTGACAGAAATGTTATATCAAGAAAACATTAACTGGGTATATGCAATAATCAAAGAACTAGATGCCAAGGGCATTGAAAGAAAAGAAAAATTCATTGCAGATCCCTATATATTTAATAATATTGTTGTTTTGGGTTATTACTTTATGAATTTGTTCGTAATAAGCAATATTAATTCATATGATCAGGAGGACGCCAATCACATTATGACATCGATTATAACTGGAGCAAGCAGTTATAATCAATATAAACTAAGTCATATTTATAAAAGAGAGATTAATCTTGAAACTCTTGTAGAACAATATAACACTGTCGTTCGCAAAACCAAGATATATGCTCCAAATGATGGATTGAAGGCCAGAGTAGTTGCTGTTGATGAGATATATCGCCGCATCTATGAAGTGTTTAATAAGCGCCATTTTAATGTTTTTATCAAAGTTTTTATGGCATCATTTAGCGAGTTTGAAAAAAGAGTCAATAGGGTTGTTAGAGAAAATATTTAAGTAAGGTGAGGAAACTATGTATAACGAAAACAAAGTTAAGCAAGTTATTAATGCCGTAAAGGAAAATCATTTATCGGCTATGGACGATGAGGGATTAGCTCGTTTGCTTTCTATCCTTAGTCCTAAAGAATATGATGTTTTTGAATTACTTTCTTTTCAAGAATTAGGTGGAATAAACGCTATGATGCGCGTTAGTAGGGTAAGACCTCTAGTTCGTTTGATGATAGATCGTGACTTATATCGCATAAAAAACAGTGATTTCTATGCCTATTACCTTGCATCCTTAGCCAACGGAAGATATATTGAATTCTTTTCAACTTTAAAAACTGAAGAACTAGCTGATTTAAAAAAATACATATACTTTAATGTCGATGAAAATAATAAAGTTCAAAAGAGTGGAGCAGATAAAATAATTCGCATAATTACTAGTGAAATAGCCAAAAGAGATACCATTAAAAAACCACGATTACAAAATCTTGTCAGTTAATACTATGACATAAAAAAAGGAAAAATTAATTTTCCTTTTTTATTTATTATCTGTTGTAGAACTCAACAACTAGGCTCTCATTGATTTCCGCATTTAATTCAGCTCTTTCAGGTAATCTAAGGTAAGTTCCTGATAATTTTTTAGCATCGAATTCAACAAATGCAGGTCTAGTAACATTAGCTTCAAGAGAAGCTTTTATAGCAGGATGCTCTAAAGACTTTTCTCTTACAGCGATTACATCACCAGGTTTGCATTGGTATGAAGGAATATCAACTTTAGCACCATTTACCATGATATGTCCATGATTAACGATTTGTCTAGCAGCACGTCTAGTGTTTGCAAGACCCATTCTATATACTAGATTATCAAGTCTTGATTCTAGTAATTTTAAGAAGTTTTCACCATGAACACCTTTCAATTTAGCAGCTTTATCAAATGTGCGTCTAAATTGTTTTTCATTTAAGCCATACATAAATCTAATTTTTTGTTTTTCTTGTAATTGGATACCATATTCAGAAACTTTCTTTCTTCTTCCAGCACCATGTTGTCCTGGAGCAAAAGGGCGTCTTGCAATATCTTTTCCGTTTTCTAATGTTGAAAAACCATATCTTCTAGACTTTTTGTAAGCAGGTCCAGTATATCTTGACATTGTTTTTTCTCCTTTCATTATATTTCATAGTAAAGGAATTATCTAAATTCTAATTAGGGTGTTTAATCCTCTTTCCCTTAGGCAGTTTAAGTTACTAGAACTATTTCAATTAAACACATTAATTATTGATAGATAGACTGCCAATAACTACGCACTTACCAATATACACTAAATATATGTAAAAGTCAATGATTTTATGTCCCAAAAAGACCTTTCATTTCTAAATTAAAAAGTCAAGTGCAACAAAAGAGTAAATTAAGTATTATTCACA